>Ga0307374_10002630_pt1 | contig 31645 bp, 26 predicted proteins | sample OX3MG_FD_202532 | JGI IMG/M metagenome (GOLD analysis project Ga0307374, IMG submission 202532) | Soil microbial communities from Risofladan, Vaasa, Finland - OX-3 | ecosystem: Environmental > Terrestrial > Soil > Coastal area > Acid sulfate soil | place: Finland: Risofladan, Vaasa | collected... | reverse complement strand
GCGGCGACAGCAGGCCGCTGTGGAACACGGTCGGCCAGGTACGCCGCGCCATCCGGCGCTTGCGCCTGAACTCGCCCTCGATCGACGGGGCCATCTTCTCGGTCGCGTGAGCGTCGGTGACGTAGAGCGCACGCCAGCCGTGCTTGACCATGTTGAACGGGAACGACAGGTCGTGGCCGGCGAGTGGGTCGACGTTCAGATAAGACTCGCGGCGGGTCGCGTAGATCGCGCCGTTACCGGCCGTGACCGAGCTGAGCGCCGACTCCATCCGGCGGAGCCACATCTCATAGCGCCAGTAGAGCCCCTCCTGGTTGGTGCCGCCGTCGTCCAGGAATGTGACATCGCCGCAGGCATAGCCGACGCGCGCGTCACCGAAGGCGGCCACCAGCCGCGCCAGCGCGTCCGCCTGCCACTGCGAGTTGGCGTCGGAGAACGCGAGCAGCTCACCGCGCGCGCACGCGACTGCGGCGTCCTGGGCGCGGATCTTGCCGCCGCGCGGCAGCTCCAGCACCGTGTCGGCTCCGGCCGCGCGCGCTTGCGCGGCCGTCGAGTCGGTGGAGCCGTCGCAGGCGATGATCACCTCGAGACGCTCGGCGGGGTAGTCGAGCCCACGCAGGTTCGCGATCCGCGCGGCGATCACCTGCTCCTCGTTGTAGGCGGCGACGATCGCCGTCACCTGCGGCAGTTCGCCGCTCCAGCCGGCGGTCGCCGGCTGTGCACGGCGGCGCATAAGAGTGAGCAGCGCCAACAGCAGCGCGTATCCGACCTGCGCATAGACGAGCAGCCCGGCGGCCACCCAGAAGACGATCGCGAGGGCGGTCATTTCGAGGCGATTGTCTCGTACAGCGCGAGCGTCGCCGCCGCCGCCGCATCCCACGAGTAGGTCGTCGCGGCCGCGTGCGCGGCCGCGGTGGCCAAGCGCCCGCGGGCCTCGCCGTCGGCGATCAGCTCACCGAGCGCGGCGCGGAGCGCGGCGGCGTCGCCAGGCGCGACCAGCCGTGCGGCCGGCTTGATGGGATCCGATCCGACCTCCGCCAGCCCGCCGACGTCGCTGAGCACGACCGCCTTGCCGAACCCGAGCGCGGTCGCGAGCACGCCCGAGAAGCCGAAACGCTCGCTGCGCTCGTAGGGCAGCACGACGATGTCGGCGCGCTCGAACAATGCCGCCTCCTCCGCGGGCGTGACGAAGCGGGGCACAGTCTGGACACCTGGCGGGGCGGCGGCCTTCAGCCGCGCGACATCGATCATCGGCCGCCCGACGATCCAGAGCTGGGCGCCCATGATGCCGCCCCAGGCGTGGAGCAGCGTCTCGATACCCTTGTACCGGCGGATCAGCCCGTAGCTGAGGACCGCGGGCGAGCCGTCGTCGAGCAGCTCGGGCGGCAGGGAAGCGACGTCAGTAATCCCCCTCCCAGGGGGATTACTGACGCCAGTCCCGGGGCCGAGCACCCCGTGGCGGATTACGTGGATGCGATCGTCGTCCACTCGATGCTGCGCGATGACGGCCTGCTTTGCGAAGTCGGAGTGGACGACGATCGCGTCAACCGACGCGAACGCCGCGGCCCGCAGCGGTGTTCGCCCGCGCTCGAGCGGGTCGTGGATCGTCAACAGCGTCGGCCGGTCCGGCAGCAGCCGCAGGTCCAGACGCGGAACGGTCAGCCACTGGAAGTGCACGATGTCGGCGTCACGGGCAGCCGCGCGGCGGTAGCGCAGCATGTCGGGGAGGTGCTCGGCGCGCTTGCTGAGCGCGCGGGCTCGCGAGCCGGCGGGGCCCAGCGCGTGGCGGTAGAAGAACTCGGCACGTGCGTATCCGTCGGGCGCGGGCGCCTCTCCGTAGGCAAAGCGGCTGGTGAGGAGACGAACGTCGGCACCGAGTCGCGCGAGCGCCGCGGCGAGCGCGTGGTCATAGGGCGGTGAGTACGCCGGGGGATCGACGAGATCGACCCTCATCGGCGCGGCTTGACCTCGTTGGACATGCGCAGGCCAATCTGCTCCTCGATCGCGAGGTAGACCTGGACGAGCAGGAACGCGAAGCGCTCGCGGCGCGTCAGTCGAGCCGAGGATGCGCTGTCCCGCCCGTCGGCGCGGAAGGCTACGCCAGGGCCGATCCCGACCCGCTTGAGCAGCAGCCGGACGCCGCGGTTGAGACCCGGGTCCGGCCTGAAGTCCGGGTAGCGCTCGGACAGCCAGCGCGCACCCGCCGCATAGCCACGCCACTGCTTGCCGAGCTCGCGCAGCGTCGTGCGGTAGGCGTGCTGGACCACGGCGTGCTCGTTGAAGGCGAGCGTCCAGCCGGCCTCCTGCAGGCGCCACGTGAAGTCGGTGTCCTCGGCCGCCCAGATGCCCTCGGTGTAGCCGCCGATCTGCTCGAAGGCAGCGCGGCGCACCAGCAGGTTGGCGCTCGAGGCGCGCGGCCTCACGGGGTTGTTGACGTGCGAGCGCTGACCGAGGAAGTTGCGCGCGGTCCCGTAGCGCGCGGCCAACGTGCGCGTGTCGGGGATGCCGGCGATGTCGCCGGTGACCGCGCCCACGCGCTCGCCGATCGGCTCGGCGAAGAAACGGTCCAGCAGGTCAGCGGGCGCCACCGCGTCGGAGTCGAGGAACAGGATCCAGTCGTTCCTCGCGGCGCCGGCGCCGATGTTGCGAGCGTGGGACGCCGAAGCCTCCGCGTCGGCCCGCACGGCGCGCAGCGCGGCAGAGTTGAGCGAGAGCGCTGCGTCGATGTGAGGCGTGGTGCCGCTGTTGTCGGCCACGATCAGTTCATCCTCGCGGCGGGTTGACAGCGCGCCCAGCATCGAGAAGACCGCCACGGCCTGTTTACGGGTCCCGGCAAAGGGCACCACCACGCTGACGGGCGGTCGGCTCATGCGGTCCCCAACCGCGTCCGCAGCCGTCGCACCATTGCGAGCCCCTGCTCCAGTTCGGCGCGGTGAACGAACCCGGTCAGCCACAACACCAGCGGCATCGCCAGGAACACGAGCGCGCGCGTGAGAAAGCCGCCCAAGCCGGACGTCGGCAGCAGCAGGTCGCCGGCGACGGCCAACCCACCCAACACCAACACGAGCTGCGCCAGCCGCCGCCACTCGAACGTCACCGGGAAGGCGCGGCGGACGAGCAGGTGCATGACAGTGAGCATCGCCACGTATGCGCCGCACAGTGCCACACCGCCCCCCGCGATCCCGTATCGAGGCACGAGCAGCAGCAGCAGCACGATGTTGACGACGAGCCCGACCAGCGCCGCTGGGAAGTTGCGGCGGGTGACCTTCGCGCGCCCCGCGATCACGAGCAGGACCACCCACAGCCCGTACATCGCCCAGCCGAGCGAGACCCATGGGATTGCGCGGTACGCCCCGTAGTAGCCCGCGTGCGGAGCCAGCACGCGGATCACGTAACGGCCCTCGAGCGCGAGGCCCGCCACCACCCAGCCGGTGAGCAGCGCGTAGTAGGTCGTGACCAGCGCGTACAGGCGGGCCGCCTGCGCGTCGTCGTGGATCGAGTAGGCCAGTGGTGGCCACGCGTACTGGAAGGCGGTGACGATGAAAGCGATCGCGCCCGCGACCTTGATCGCGATCGCGTAGCGCCCGGCCGAGGCGGCGCCCTGGTGATGGACGATGTACTGGCGGTCGAGCACGCTGAGCGCGTACACCGACGCCTCCGCCGGCACGGTCGGCAGCCCGAAGCGGAAGAGCGTGCGGAAGCTCTCTGCCGGCGCGCCTTTGGGCAGCAGTCGTGCCCGCAGGTGCCACCAGAGCCCGAGCAGCACCAGCGTGCTGGTGCCGTAGTTGGCGATCAGCAGCCCGATGTAGCCCTTGTCGAGACCGACGACCAGAATGACCGATGCGGCGACCGTGACGACTACGTTGGTCGTGCCGACGATCGCGTAGGCCTTTAGCCGCTCATCCACGCGTAGCACCGCCTGAGCGAGCTCGAGGTTGGTGAACGACCAGATGCCGAGTACCGAGACGCGGAAGGCCCCCGGCACGTGCTCGCTCGTAACGAGCCGTGCGAGCGGACCGGCAGGGATCGCGAGGATCGCGCAGGCGACCGTCGTGGTCGCGATCAGGAACAGCGCGGAGCGGCGCACAAGCGCATCGCGGGCGGCCGGATCCTTGTCCGCGAAGTAGTAGCGCAGGAACGACTCGATGATCCCGAAGCGGATCACGATGCTGACGAAGATCACGAATGTGGCCAGCGTCTCCACGATGCCGTAGCCGCTCGGCGGGATCCTGCCGGTGTAGACCGGCAGCAGCAGGACCGCGAGCATCTTCTGGACGATGCTCGCGACCTGGTAGGCGCCGAGCGAGTTCAGCAGGCGCTTGAGATAAGCGGTCATCAGCGCCGCAGCCTACCCGCGCGAGTGGGTGAGCCGCCGGGCGTCGAGCACTACCGTCGCTTGGCGAGCAGCTGCCAGAGGTTGTCCAGCAGCTCCTGCGAGTCGACGTGGTGCTTGAGGCTCGCGCCGAAGCTCGGCAGGCCCACCTCGGCGACGGTGCCGGACCCGGAGCGGAAGGCGACGATCGCGGGTGAGCCCGTGGCGATCCCGGCAGCCGACACGGCCACACCCGCCGGCGGCTCGATCGGCTGGTAGTGGCTGAAGCCGGTGAAGGCGACGGTGCCACCGAAGAGGTTGAGCTCGTCGGCGAGCTCGGTGATCAGATCTCCCCGGGTCGCCGTGAGCGGACCGTGCTGGGCTCCGAAGATATCCTTCTTGGTCCGTACCGGCGCCGCGGCCTGCGGATCCGCCGGGTAGCCGCTGATCCGGCTCGTGCCCTGCAGCGCGCCGGTGCCGAGCGTCAGCACCCGCCCACCACCTTTCACGAACCCGATGAGCGCGGAGCCGAGCGCCGGCGGCAGGAAGTCCTCGCCGTCGGGGAACGCCACGCCCCAGCGGTCGACCAGCGATGGTCCGGTGCCCTCGGCGAGCGCCACGTCGGTCGTGAGCTGGTAGCTGTCATGACGACCATTCAGGTAGTTGAGCAGCTCCGCGTCGTCACCCAGGCTCGCGGGCGGCCCGTCCACGAGCGGGCGGCTGAGCGTCACACCGGTGCCACCCTGCAGCGTGTCGGGCAGGCCGTCGCCATTGTCGTCCACGGGTGTGTTTCCGATCCAGCTGAGCATCGGCAGCACCACCAGCACGCGCGCCGTCGACGCGGCGCGCCCGGCCTGGGAGGCGACCAGCGGCACCGCCGCGCTGTGGGCGCCCGAGCGTACGACAAGTGTGTAGAGGCCGGCCTGGCGGCGCGGCATGCGCACTTCGATGTGGGTAGTCCCGGCGGCGCCCGCACCGCGCGCGAGCACCTTGGCGGTGCCCGAGCGCCGAAGCTTCCAGGTGTAGGCGGCGTCGGGAGAGTCGACCGCGACGCTCGCTCGCGAGCCCGAGACCGTGGGGGTCAACGGCGGCGTGACCGACAGGTAGCGGACCGAGACGCCGGCATGCGGCGTCGTACCCGCCGCCGGCGGCAGCACGATCGGCCAGCTCGTCTGGTCGCAGGCGGGGTTCTGCGCCGTGATTCCGGCCAGGTAGGTGCCGGCCGGAGCCGGCTGTCCGTCGATCTTGCCGTTCCAGATGGCCGAGTGCGCCGTCAGTTTGGGCTTCAGGCGGGTCACCCGCTCGGGCTTGCCAGCGACGTCGGTGCGGTAGATGTAGATCCAGACGCGTCGCGGTGCGGACCCGGCGCCGACGCCGGCGGTGAAGTCGATCCTGACGCTGCCGTGCGGCGGTGAGAGGACAGCGGGGACGGCGCTCCTCCGGCCACTGCCGCCACTGCCGCCACTGCCCTTCGCGGCGCTGCCGCCACTGCCCTTCGCGGCGCTGCCGCCACTGCCCTTCGCGGTGCTGCCGCCAACGACCGTGACGCCCACGACCCGCGGATGCGGCGCGTGCGTCAGCACCTGCACCGGTGCCCAGCTCGTTTGGATCGTGCGCCCCTGGTTCAGCAGCGCGATCCTGAAGAAGTAGGAGCCGTCGCGCGCGATCCGCCCGTTGTCCAGGCGCCCGTTCCAGGTGAAGGTGAAGAATTGGTTGGTCTTGAGCGGTGTTCCCGATGACACCGTCGCAACGTTCGCTCCCCCCGCGTTGGCGGCGCTGACGATTCCCACAGCCACCAGATCGGCGTGGCTGACCTGGATCGTCAGCTGTGTCTCGCGGTAATCGAGCGGCTTCCCCTTGCTCGATGTGCACCCGCTGCCGCGGCCGGAAACCGGGTCGAACGCCAACGGCGTCGGCTTGGGCCGCCCGTAGATCAGTGGTGTCGCGGCCTTCAGGTGCGCGATCAGGAAGAACGCGCCGACTGTGGCGGCGGCCAGGAGCCCGAACGCGTACGCCGGCAGACGCCTCATATCGCCACCACCGCCGTGTTGGGCACGTCGTAATCATGGAAGGCGTCGAGCCCACGCGCGTCCGAGCGGCACAGCACGGTGCGGATCGAGCCGCGGTGGCAGACGACCAGCGCCGGCAGTGGCGCTTCGGCGCGGATCTCCTCAAGCGCAGCCCAGACTCGGTCGGCGTGCTCCTGCAGCGACTCGCCACCGGGGAAGCGAAAGCCGGCGCCGGCGCGCATCCACGCGGCGTAGCCCGCCGGGTCCTCGCGCGCGATGTCCACGAACAGCCGGCCCTCCCAATCACCTCGGTTGCCCTCGCGCAGGCGCGGGTCGGGCCGCGGCTCGAGGCCGATCCGCGCTCCGACGATGCTGGCCGTCACGGCCGCGCGAGCGAGATCAGAGGTCCACAGCGAGCTGACGTCGTAGTCCTCGGCCACGCGCTCGGCCAACAGATGCGCCTGTTCGAGGCCGACATCGTTCAGCGGCGTGTCGCGGAAGCCCTGCGCGCGCAGCGGCTCAAGGTTGTCGTCGGTCTCCCCGTGGCGGGCGAGCAGCAGGGCGCCACCGGTGGGCGCCTCGTCGATCGCGGCGAGCGCCTCGTCCATCGCGTGCACCTCTACCAGAATGTGGCCCGCGGCTCAGCCGGCTGAGCCGCTCGACGCGAGGTATGCGCGATCCGAGCCCACCGACACGATCACGTCGGCGTTACAGGAGTTCAGCGGCGTCCCGGTGGCACTGATCGAGCAGCTCTGGATCGATGACCGCGTCGCCGAGAGCACGCGCGAGGGCTTGAGTTTCAAAGCCGTGGCGATGTGCTGGGCGGCGACCTTGTTGACCTTGCCTGCGGCACCGGTCCGGTAGTAGACGAACGTGTTCGTCTCGGTCTGCGAGGAGGCGTTGGTGGCGTTGCCCTTCTTGTAGCCGTCGCCGGCGAGCTTGGTGCCGACGTCTCCCGCCAGGCCTGAGACCGCCGTGCCGTTGAGCACCGCGACCCTGAACCGCGACGGCTTGAAGGGTAGGGGGGCGTGGTGCTTTCCGGAGACGTCGGCACCCGTCTGGTTGCCAGTGTTGTGGTTGATATTGCCCGTGGTCGAGCCGCCGGTATTGGTGATCACGATCAGCCCGACGACGATCACGACAACCGCGACGCCGCCGATCAGCAGCGGCAGCACGCGGCCAGAGAGGCTGCGGCGGCGGGGTCCGTCCAGCGAGGGCAGGCTGACGGGGGCCGGACGCGGAGTCGAGGTGGACCGGCGCGCGCCAGCACCGGGCGTTGCGGCCTGGCTGCCGATCTGGACCGAAGGGGGCGCGGGGGCGCCACCACCGGATCGCGGGCTGGCGCTCGGGATGCGGGCTGAGGCGGCGGCGGCCGGGATCGCCTGCGTGGCGGCGGTAAGTGGCGCTGTCGGTTCGGCGGATCCACGCCCGTTCCCTGGTGCCGGGGCAGCGGCGGGCGCCTGGCCACTCCCGGACGCCGGGGGGACGCCTGGTGCCCGGGCGACGCCGGACGCCGGGGCGACGCCGGACGCCGGGGCGACGCCTGGTGCCTGGCCGTTGCCGGCCGCCGCGACGGTCGCGGCGGGCACGACGATGGTGTCCTCCCGCACGCCCGCGGCGGCGGGCTCCGGGCGTGGGATCAGCCTGGTGGCCGACGCGAGCGCCGGTGCCGCCGTGCCGACCGGCGCCGCAGGCGCCAGGCCGGCGGAACTCGGCACCGCAGCCGTGGCGATGGCGACGGTGGCAGGACCCACGCCGCCTGGAGCGGCGCCGGCGGCAGCGGTCGCCGGCCTCGGGACCCGCCGCACGGAGCTACCGACGGTGCCGGGCGGACGCGCCGGTGCCGGCATCCCGGGCGGCGGCGCGACCGGCGCCGGCACGCGGCCGCGCTGGGCGGAAGCCTGGGCGTGCAGCATCTGCGCAATCCGCGCCTCAAGACCGCCGATCCTGGACTGCGCCTCGTCGAGCCGGTCCCGGAGCGTCGCCGTCTCACGCGCGTGGGCGAAGTACAGGAGGATCAGGATCGCGACGGCGATGATCGACGCGAAGCCGACGTCATTTCCGACGGAGTCGATGAACTTATGGATCGATAGGGCGAACGGGACGGAGACCATCTGAAGCGCCCGAGTCTACGACGCCGTCCGGGCACCGAAGCTCGAGCCTGCGTTGGCGCGCTGTGCATCGAGTTCCGAAACGTGGCCGGCGAGCGTGGCGGCGTCACCCTCCAGCACGAGCAGATTGATGTGATCGAACGTCTCTTTGACCCAGGCCGGGTCGACCGGATGGCGCTCGGCGCGGATGATCTTCTGCGCCGGTGTGTGCTGCGCACGCTCGTAGGGGTTGAGAAGCACTTCCTGGAACTTCTCGCCGGCGCGCGAGCCGACGATTTCGATCGCGATATCGCGGCCGGGCTCAAGGCCCGACAGGCGGATCATCGTCTCGGCGAGCTCGACGATCCTGATCGGCTCGCCCATCTCGAGCACGAACACCTCGCCGCTACGTTCGGTCAGCGAGCCCGCGCGGATGACGAGCTGGACGGCCTCCGGGATCGTCATGAAGTAGCGGGTCATGCGCTCGTCGGTCACCGTCACCGGTCCACCGGCAGCGATCTGGCGACGGAAGATCGGCACGACCGAGCCCGACGAGCCGAGCACGTTGCCGAAGCGAACGGTCGCGTAGCGCGTGCCCGGATAGCTGGCGGCCTGGGCCTCCACCGCCCACTCGGCCAGCGCCTTGGAGGCTCCCATCACGGTCGCGGGCGAGACCGCCTTGTCGGTCGAGATCAGCACGAAGTTCTCGACCCCGAACTCGCCGGCGGTGCGGGCCATCAGCAGCGTCGCCAGCGAGTTGTTGCGCACCGCCTCAACGGGATTGTTCTCCATCATCGCGACGTGCTTGTAGGCGGCCGCGTGGAAGATGATGGCGGGGCGGTGCTCTGACAGCACCTCCCGCATGCGCTCGTCCTCCTTGCAGTCAGCCAGCACCGACACGGTCACATTTACGTGCCGCTCCTCGGTTAGCTCGCGCGCGATCTCGAAAAGGTTGTCCTCGGCGTGGTCGACCAACACCAGCTTGCGGGGCCCAACCCGCGCGATCTGGCGGCACAGCTCGGATCCGATCGAGCCGCCCGCGCCCGTGACCATCACGACCCTGCCGCTCAGGTAGGCGCCGACCCGCTCGAGTTCCATACGCACGGGCTCGCGGCCGAGGATGTCCTCGACCCGCACCTCGCGCAGCTGGCGCGTGACGTGCAACTCTCCGCCTCCGTCCTGCAGGAGCTCGAAGACCGTGGGCGTCGTGCGCACGGGGATCGCACGCTGGCGGCAGGCGGTCACGACGGCTGCCCGGACGGTGCCTGGCGCCGACGGGATCGCGATCACTACCTCGTGGGGTTCGATCTCGTCGAGCACGCGCTCGAGGTCGGTCTGGCTCGTGGTGCCGAGCACGCGCAATCCATACTCGTCCTTCAGACCCCGCTTGCGCGGATCGTCGTCGATGAAGCCGACCGGCCTCATCCGCAGCTCGGGGTTGCGCATCAACTCGCGCACGACCAGGCGCCCGCCCTCACCGGCGCCGACGACGAGCACCTCACGCGTGCCCTTGGGCGCTCGGATGTTGCGGATCCGGCCCTCGGACACGAGGTGCGTGAGGAAGCGCACGCCCGACAGCAGTGCGGACATCAGCAGCAAAAACAGCACCGCAACGCTGGCCGGCAGCAGAACATTCTGCCCGCGGCTGCCCACCGTGGTGTACGGGTGCACCAGCGCGATCACGCCCACCACCAGCAGGGTCGAGACGAACGTGCCCTTGCCTACCTGTTCAAAGTCACGCTGGCCGACGTAGGTCCAGAGCCGCTCGTATACGCCGAAACCGGCGAGCACGACCAGCGTCAGCGGTACCACCCACCAGATCGTGTGGTCGAACAGGTGCACGTACCTCGCATACCGACCGTGCATGGGAAGCCCGTCGAAGCGCAGCCAGAAGGCGAGCAGGTAGGCGAATGCGACCAGGAATCCGTCGACGACGAACTGCAGCAGCGAGTGTCGGTGGACGGGCAAGGCCGCGGACCAGATCCGTCGGCGCATCGGCGCCGATTCTAATAGGGAAAAAACAAAGACTGGTTAAGCGGGATTTCGGCCCGCTGGCCGAAATCCGGTCGCCGGTGCCGTCAGCAGGTCGACGAGCAGCCGCGGGTTGCGCCGGATTCGCTGAAGTCCGGGTTGGGCGTCGATGCGCTTGGTCACAACGACATCGTCGGCGCTTTCGAGCTTCCGCAGGCGCCCATCGGCGATCAGGCGCTCGTCGACGGCGCCGAGCCGCCCCTCGAAGACGGTGAAGACCGGTGTCCCGAGCGCCACCGCTTCGCGATTCATCGTGCCTCCGGCGGACACGACAAGGTCCGCGTAGGCGATCAGCGACTGCGCGTCGATCGCATGCTCGGGCACGAGGAACCCGCCTGCGCGGTTGAGCTCCTCGCGCTGGGCGTCGGTGCGCGGCAGCACGACCGTCTGGGTTCCGTGCAAGCGCTGCAGGACCTGACCGAAGAGGTCGTTCTCGAAGCGGTGATAGAGGGAGACGGCCGGCGGCGTGCGTACGACCGCGATCGGCTCGGCCGGGTCCAGCCCCAGTTCGCTCAGCACCGCCGGGTCGGGCTCGAAGTCGTAGAGGTAGTACTCCTCCTTGAGCCCCGGGTAGCGCCGCAGCTTGTCGATCGCTCCATAGCGCGCGAAGCGTTCTACCGGAATCACATCGGGCACCACGACGGCCTGCGCGAGCCGGCAGTTGACGTTGTGCTGCACGGTCGCCCACTCGTAATCGAACATCGTCGAGCAGGGGATGCCCAGCAGTCGCGCGGCCACGGTGACGTCGTTCGAGCCGTGCCCGATAGCGACATCGAATCCACGCCTGCGCGCGAACCTCACCAGCTGCCACGAGCGGTCCGCGAGCCCACGCGCCTTATCGGCGAGCGACGCACCGCGGTGACGTCCGACCGCGTAGTACCCGATCCCGAGGCGATCGCAGAGCTCCAGCGTCTGCGCGAAGTCACGCGCGGTGACCTCGACCTCATGGCCCTGCTGGCGCAGTCGCCGGATGATCGGCGCCAGCACGAGAACGTGCGGCGAGTTGGTGAGATCGACCCAGACCTTCACGATGCGGCACTCACCCGGCCGTCACGCGGCAGCCAGTGCCGCTACGACCTCATCCGCCTGCACCCGCGTGAACACCGGGCTGATCGGCAGCGCCAGGTTCGTACGCGCGAGCTCATCGGTGACGGGCAACTCCAGCGCCCGGCCGTCGCGAGCGACGTACGGAGCCATCGCCGGCTGGCGGTGCAGCGGCGTGCGGTAATACGCGCGGGCCTGGATGCCGGCGTCGTTGAGCAGCTTCAGCTTCGCATCGGCGTCAGAGTGGGTCGCCACGTACAGATGCCAAGCGGGGGTGGCGCCCAGCGGGGCGCCACCGAGTTCAAGGTGGTCACCGAGCCCCGCGTCGATGTAGGCCTGGGCACCGGCGCGGCGACCGTCGCACCAGGCGTCGAGCCGCGGCAGCAGCACGCGCAGGATCGCGGCCTGGATCTCGTCAAGGCGCGAGTTGTAGCCCACGAACTGGAAGGACTGCTTGTCGCGCGAGCCGTGGAAGCGCAGCGCACGCACGCGCTCGGCGAGGTCGTCGTCGTCTGTCGTGATCGCGCCGCCGTCGCCGAAAGCTCCTAGGTTCTTGGAGGGGTAGAAGGAGAAGGTCGCGATGTCGCCGAGCGCCCCGGCGCGGCGGCCGCGGAGGCTGGCGCCGAGCGCCTGGGCCGCGTCCTCGATCACCGGCAGCCCGAAGGCGTCCCTGATCGGCTCGATCTCGGCCGGCATGCCGAACAGGTCGACCGCGATGATCGCCTTGGTCTTCGGCGTCAGCGCCGGGCGGATCGTTTCGGCCGTGACGTTGCGGGTGTCGCGGTCGACGTCACAGAAGACGGGAATCGCCCCCATCGCGGCGATCGCCTCGGCGGTCGCGTAAAAAGTGAAGGAGGGCACGACCACCTCGTCGCCCGGCTCGACGCCGAGCGCGCGCGCGGCGATCGTGATCGCGTCGGTGCCGTTGCCGACACCGATCGCGTGCCCGACGCCGATGTAGGCGCCGAGCTCCTGCTCGAAGTCCTGGACCTCGGGCCCGAGGATGAAGCGGCCGCCGTCGATCACGGCGCTGACGCGCTCGAGGATCGTCTCGCGCAGGGGCGCGAGTGGCGTCTCTGTGTCAAACAGGGGTACCGGCATGAGAACGACCTTAGACGTACAGACAGTCCGGGCTGACAACGGTACATTCAGCGCGTGCTCATACACGCCTCGATCACGGCCCAGCTCGTGACCTTCGCCACCAACGTCGTCCACGATCTCGGCTACGCCGGCGTGACGCTCATGATCGTCATGTCCCAGGTCGTCATCGTGCCGGGGACCGAGGCGACGATGCTGTTCGCCGGTTTCAACGTCGACACCCATAACCTGACGCTGATCGGAATCATCGTCGCCGGCGTGCTCGGAGACGTCATCGGCGCCAGCATCTGTTACGCGATCGGCTATTTCGGACTGCATGAGGCGCTCGCACGCCCCGGCAGCCCCGTGCACATCGATGTTCGCAAGATCGAGCTGACGCACCGTTGGTTCGAGCGCTACGGCGCACCCGTCGTCGCCGTCTCTCGCGTGATCCCCGTGTTCCGTTCGGTGCCGCCCTATGCGGCCGGCATCGCCCGGATGCCCTACTGGCGCTTCGTCTCGATGGCGACGCTCGGCTCGATCGTCTGGATCACCGGCTGGGCACTCGTAGGCAAGGCCGTCGGACACCAATGGCAACAGTGGAAGCACCACCTCGACTATGTCGACTACGCGGTCGTCGCAATCGTCGTCGTGCTGGTCGTCTGGTTTCTGGTGCGCTGGATCCGCAACCGACGCACCCCCACACCAGCGGCCTGATGCCGTCGCGGCGGGCCGGGCTCGGGCGCGCCCTGGCGGTCGGGGCGCTGCACGGACCTACCGAGCTGCTGCCGATCTCCTCGTCCGGACACGTCGAGCTGGTGCCGTGGCTGCTGGGCTGGGAGGGTGTCTCCGCCGACCCGGAGGTGCGCAAGGCCTTCGAGGTGGCGCTTCACGCCGGAACCGCCGCGGCGCTGGTCGTGATGCTGCGTGACGAGGTGATCGAGGCGGCACGCACCGCCGATCCCAACTCGGCGGCCGTCGTGGCGCTGTCGTTGCTGCCACCGGTGCTCGTCGGGTTCGCGCTCGAGCGGCCGATCGAGCGCTTCCTGGGGAAGCCGGGAACGATCGCCACGGGACTGATCGCCGGCGCGCTGGCGATGGCATGGGCCGATCGCTCCGCACAGGAGCGCGGGTTCGATGCGGCGACGCCGCTGGACGGGTTCTGGCTCGGGATCGGCCAGGCGTGCGCGCTGTTCCCGGGGGTCTCGCGTAACGGCGCGACGCTGACGGCGGCGCGCCTGCGGCGGTTCACACGAGTCGACGCCGAGCGGCTGTCACGGCATGTCGCCTTGCCGGTGATCAGTGGTGCCACCTTCCTGAAGTGCCTGCGCCTGCGGCAGCAAGGCCTACCGGACGGATCCGGCGGGGTGTTCGCGGTCGGGGTGGTGTCGTCGTTCGCGTCGACCCTGGCGTCGACACCGCTGATCGACTTGGTCGAGCGCGACCGCCCGCTGTGGCCGTTCGCCGCCTACCGGATCGCGCTCGGATCGGTGGCGCTGCGGCGGCTACGCCGGGGGACCGCCCGGTTTCCGCAAACTGAGCCCGGCCGATGCGCATGTCCTGAGCGGCGTTTTGCGTTATAACGTCGCCGCTATAACGCGAAAACGTGTTTTAGAGGTGGGGCGCACGGCCAGATGGCCATCCCGATCAGCCACAATGGGACTCTGATGACCGACGCGTACGCCGCCGCAGGAGTCGACACCCATCAGGCCGACGCCGGCGTGGCAGCGATCGTCAGCGTGCTCAAGACGATCGAGACCGGGCGCGAGTCGCTGAGCGTGCCGCTGCCCGGCCATTACGCCAGCGTGATGCGGCTGCCGGGCGCGGTGGCGCCGAATGTCGGTATCGCCCTCGCAACCGACAGCGTCGGCTCGAAGGTGATCGTCGCCGAGCAGACCGGCCGCTTCGACACGATCGGGATCGACTGCGTGGCGATGAACGTCAACGACCTGATCTGTGTCGGCGCGCAGCCGCTGGCGCTGCTGGATTACATCGCGGTGGAGCAGGCCGAGCCGTCGCTGCTGGAGGCGATCGGGCGCGGGCTGGCGGTCGGCGCCGCCCAGGCCGGCGTCGAGATCCCCGGCGGTGAGGTCTGCCAGGTGCCGGAGGTGCTGCGCGGCCACCCGTCGCCGTACGGCTTCGACCTGGTCGGATCGGCGTTCGGGGTGGTGGGCCTCGACGCAATCATCGACGGCAACACCGCGCGTCCGGGCGACGTGATGATCGGCCTGCCGGCGTCGGGGATCCATTCCAACGGTATGACGCTCGCGCGGCGGGCGCTGCTCGAGGATGGCCGGCTCACGCTCGACGCGCGACCGGATCTGCTCGGCGGCCAGTCGGTCGCCGATGTGCTGCTCGAGCCGACCGTGATCTACGTGCGCGCGATCCTCGCGCTGATCTCGAGCGCTATCGAGGTGCGCGGGCTCGCGCACATCACCGGCGGTGGGCTCATGAACCTGCGCCGGATCGGCACGGGCGTGGGCTACTCGATCACCGAGCCGTTGCCGTCGCCGCCCGTGTTCCAGCTGATCGCGTCCCTCGGCGAGATCTGCGCGGCCGAGATGTGGGAGGTCTTCAACATGGGCTGCGGGTTTGTGGCCATGGTGCCCGCGGACCAGGCAGCGGCGGCCGTAGAGCTGCTGTCGGGCTTCCATCCGGGAACGGCTGTGATCGGGCAGCTCACCGATGAGGCGGAAGTGGTCGAACTGCTCCCGATGGGCATCCGCGCGGCGGCCGGCAGCGACACCCTGACCGGGCCCTGACAGCCCGGCTGCCCGAACGCGCCTGACTTGTTCCACAATAGGACGAGCAGATGAGCAGCATGCTCGGCACGACGCTCGGTGGTCGCTACACGTTGGAGTCTCGGATCGGCTCCGGCGGGATGTCGACGGTCTACCGCGCCCATGACGAGACGCTCGAGCGGTTCGTGGCGATCAAGGTGATGAACCGCGAGGTCGCCACCGACTCCGACCAGCTCGAGCGCTTCCGCCGTGAGGCGCGCGCCGTCGCCCGGCTGTCGCACCCGAACATCGTCCACGTGATCGACGCCGGCGAGGACGACGGCCGGCCGTTCATCGTCTTCGAATACATCGAGGGCGAGACGCTCAAGGACAGGATTCGCCGGCTCGGGCGTCTCGAGATTCCAGAGGCCGTTGCCTACTGCATCGAGATCGCGCGGGCGCTCGGCGCCGCCCACGCCAACCACATCGTGCACCGCGACGTGAAGCCGCAGAACGTGCTGCTCGACCACGAGGGCACGGCCAAGGTGACGGACTTCGGGATCGCGCGGACGCTCGAGGAAGATGGCCTGACCGACGACGGCCGCGTGCTCGGCACAACCGACTACGTCTCTCCCGAACAGGCGCTGGGACAGCCGGTGACCGGGCAGTCCGACCTGTACTCGCTGGGCATCGCGCTATACGAGATGCTCACGGGCCAGCTGCCGTTCAGCGCCGAGACCCAGGTTGCGGTTGCGATGAAGCACGTGCGCGAGGACATCCCCGACGTCCGCAAGCTGCGACCCGACGTCTCGGCGACGCTTGCGTCAGTGGTCGAGGGCGCGACGGCCAAGGAGCTGTCGGAGCGCTATGCCGACGACGCGGAGCTGATCGCCGACCTCGAGAACGTGCTGGCGTTGGAGACGACGCGTGCCGGCAGCGCCGACGGTGAGGTCACGACGGTGCTGAAGACGCTCCCGCCCCAGACCCGCAGGCGTGTGCCGATCAGCATCCGTCGCCGCGGCGGCGCCTTCGCGGTCGGCCTGATCGCCGTCGCCGTCGTGGCCGCGGTGGTGGTCGTGCTCGCGTTGCGCACGCACCACAACGGGCCCGCAGGCAGTCACGGCTCGAATCCAGGATCCCCGGTGCCGGTCGCGCTGAGCGCCGCCTTCGCGTACAACCCCGACAGCACGTCCGGAGGCACCTACCAGGACAACGGCGACGCCCGGTACGCGATCGACGGCAATTCCGCAACCGCCTGGGAGACAGAGCACTACTACGGGGGGCAGCTCGACAAAAAGGGCGTTGGGATCTTCGTGCGCCCCGACAGAGCGAGGGCAGCCGTGAAGATGATCGTGGAGACGGCGACCAGCGGCTTCAACGCGCAGATCTACGCGACCAATTCGCAGCCCGACCCGAACAGCTTCAAGGCCAGCAACTGGGTGCCGGTCGGCGGCACCGACAATGTCAGCAAGACCCAGCACTTCCGCCTCCATGCGGGCGGGCACGCCTATCGCTACTACCTGCTCTGGATCACCTCGCTGTCTTCGAACAGCAACTACGTCGCGATCAACGAGATCGAGCTGTACCGCTGAGGTTTTGCCGGCCCCGCTGGGCCGGCCACGAGCCTGGCGGTTCGCCGTGACTAGCCGTACTCGTAGAAGCCACGGCCGGACTTGCGCCCGAGCCGGCCCGAGGCGACCATCCGCTTCAGCAGCGGCGGCGGCGCGTACTCGTCACGCTTGAACTCGTCGTACAGCGACACGCCGATCGCGTAGAGCACGTCGAGCCCGATGAAGTCGCTCAGCGTCAGCGGCCCCATCGGGTGGCCGCACCCGAGCTTCATGCCGGCGTCGATGTCCTCGCGCGTCGCGAAGCCGTCCTCGAACATCCGCACGGCCGCCATCAGGTACGGGACCAGCAGCATGTTGACGATGAAGCCCGAGCGGTCCTTGGTCTCGATCGGGGTCTTGCCGAGCGTGATCGCGAACGCCCGCACGGCGTCCACCGTTTCACGGTCGGTGTCGAGTGCGATCACGATCTCCACCAGGCGCATCACCGGCACCGGCGAGAAGAAGTGCAGTCCCACCACGCGCTCGGGCCGCGGCACCACATGCGCGAGCTGCGTGATCGGGATCGACGACGTGTTGGAGGCGATGATCGCGCGCTCGGAGACGGCCTGGCCGATCGCGGTGATCACCTCGAGCTTGAGCCGCTCGTCCTCGGGCACCGCCTCGACCACCAGGTCGGCACCGGCAACGCGCGCGACGTCAGTCGTCAGCGCGATGCGGTCACGGATCGCGGCGGCGTCATCCTCGTCGAGCTTGCCGCCGCTGACGCCGCGTTGCAGCGAGCCCTCGATGCGCTCGTGCGCACGCTCGACGCCGGCGTCGTCGATGTCGCGCAGGATCACCTCCAGACCCGCGGACGCAACAGCCTCGGCGATCCCGGAGCCCATCAGCCCGCCGCCGACGACGGCAACGGTTCGGATCTCGCTGGCGCTCGCGGACATACGTCCGTCAGCCTACCGGGGCGGCGGCCTGGTTCGGCGCGCCGTGGCGCGGCGGACGCCCGAGGCGCTCAGAACGTGTATGCGCGCTCGCGCTCATGGCGCTCGAGCGCGAGCGCCACGAGCCGGCCGAGCAGCTCGCCATAGGGAATGCCGGAGGCAGCGAACAGCGCGCCGAAGACGCTCGTCTCGGTGAAGCCCGGCATCGTGTTGAGCTCGTTGACCAGCACCGTCTCCCCGTCGACGAAGAAGTCCGCCCGCGCAAGCCCTGCGCAGCGGGCGCGCGTGAACGCCGTCACCGCCAGCGCCCGCACCCGCTCAAGCGCGGTTTCGGAGATCCGGGCGGGCACGATCAGCTCCATGCCGCCCGATGTGTACTTGGCCTCATAGTCGTACCAGCCGGATTCACCGGCGGCGAGCAGGATCTCTCCGGGTACAGAGGCGATCGGCGCGTCGTTACCCAGCACTGAGCACTCGACCTCGAGCCCCGACGCTGCGGCCTCGACGATCACCAGCGGATCGTGCACGAAGGCTGCGGCCAGCGCCGGCGCCAGCTCGGCCTGCTCGAGCACCCGCCCGATCCCGACCGAGGAGCCGAGTCGCGCCGGCTTGACGAAGACGGGCAGACCGAGCGCTGAGAGGCTGTGGACCACACCGTTCGAGTCGCTCTCCCAGTCGCTCGCCGTGATCCCCCGGTAGTCCACCTGCGGTATCCCCGCCTGCGCCATCAGCTCCTTGAAGACGACCTTGTCCAGGCAGACGGCGCTCGACAGGACCCCGGCGCCAACGTAGGGCACGCCGAGCAGCTCGAGCAGGCCCTGGACGGTGCCGTCCTCGCCGAACGGGCCGTGGAGGACGGGGAAGACGACGTCCACATCGGGAAGACCGCGGCCGGGCATGACCGCGAGCTCGCCACCACCGCAGCGCCACACGCCGTCGCGTCCCACCTCGATCTCCGTTACGTCGTGGCCGGCAGCGCGCAGACCGGCTGCGACCGACGCCGCCGAGGCGAGCGAGACCTCATGCTCCGACGACTGACCGCCGCCGAGCACCGCGATCCGATGCGAGCCCGTCAAGTCGTGGTCGATGGTGAACTGGTCGTGGTCGGCGTGCTCGATGTCGTGTGCGTGCTCGTGGCGCCTGCGCCTCCCGTGCCGCCCGTGCCGCCCGTGCCGTTGGAGTTGCTCGGCGCCGCCTGCCCGACCGTGATCGTCACGACCGTGCCCCTCTTGACCATGCTGTTGGAGGTCGGGAACTGGCTGACGACGAGTCCAACCAGGTTGAGATTCCGCACCGTCGTGGGCACCTGGGCACTGTTCAGCCCCGCCGCGGTGAGCGTGCTGACGGCCTCCGAGGGCGTGTCGCCGACGACGCGCGGAACTTTGACGGTGCTGGGAGCCTGCGCGACGGTCAGCGTCACCGTGCCGTTCTGCCCAACCGCCTTGCCGAACGTCGGCGACTGGCTGAGCACCGTGCCGGGGGTGGCGGTCGTCGTTGTCTGCTGCACGACATGCACGTTGAACTGGGTGAGCGCGTTCTCTGCGTCGCCGACGTTGTCGCCGACAACGTCGGGCACGGCCAGGCCGGAGCTCATGTAGAGAATCACGCCTCTGCCACGGGAGACGCTCGCGCCGCCGACGGGATACGTACGCGTGGCTTCGCCCGCGGGCACGCTCGTCGACGTCTCGGTCGTGACCTGCAAGACCTTGAGGCCCGCCTGACGAATCTGTGCCTCCGCCTGGGCCTGAGTCAGCTGGGCGACCGACGGCACAGTGGTGGTGGCCGGACCGGTGGACACGGTCAGGGTCACGATCGAGCCACTCTTCACTCGCGCGTCCCCCAGTGGGTTCTGGGCGATCACGATGCCGTTTGCGTACTTGGAAGGCTGAGAGTTCGTGATGACCACGAATCCGTCTCCCTGCAACTGCCTCTGAGCGTCCGGCAGCATCAGGTTCACGACGGCAGGAAGGAGCACCTTCTGCGGCCGCGTCAGCAGGTAGGCCGCAACGCCGCCGCCGATCAGCAAAAGCACCACCAGCGCCACGATCCAGGGCCAGATCGGGCGCTTGCGCTGGTCGCGCTGGTCGTCGTCGTGATGGCGGTCGAGCTGGTCACCGTCGAAGGCCAGGCCGACGGCCCCGCCGTTGCCATCGGCCGCCTCGGCGGGCATCAGGCTTGTGTGCGGTGTCGCGCCGACCGGTACCAACCCGGTGCCGGCAGCCAGGGCGCGCATGCTGGCGGTGACCTCGCCGGCCGGAGCCGCCAGCGCCTCGCGCACCTGCTCGAGCGCCATGATGAACTGGTCGGCGTCGGCCGGGCGGTCGGCCGGATCCTTGTTCAGCGACCACAGCACGACCTGCTCGAGCGCCGAGGGGATCTCCGGGTTGAACTGACTCGGTGGGATCGGCGCCTCGGACACGTGCTTGAGCGCGATCGAAACGGGTGACTCGCCGTCGAACGGGACCCGCCCGGTCAGCATCTCGTAGAGCACGATCCCGACCGAGTAGAGGTCCGACGGGGCGCTGACCGCGTGGCCCTGCGCCTGTTCGGGTGAGAGGTACTGTGCGGTGCCCATGATCGAGCCGGTCTCGGTCATGTCGGATGCGCCGGCGCGTGCGATCCCGAAGTCAGTGACCTTGACGTGGTCTCCCGAGTCGACGATCACGTTGTGCGGCTTGAGGTCGCGGTGGATGACACCGCGCCGGTGCGCGAATCGCGCCGCCTTCAACATCTGGATCGTGAGGTCGATCGCGCGGGTGGTCTCGAGCGGCGCCTCCTCGCGGATCAGCCGTTTGAGCGTGCGCCCGTCGAGGTATTCCATCGCGATGTAGTAGGTGTCCTCGAAGGTGCCCCGGTCGAACACGCTGACGACGTTGGGGTGTTGCAGCGACGCGGCCGCCTGCGCCTCTCGCCGGAAGCGCTCAACAAAGCCGGGGTCCTCGGCGAAGCGCCGGTGCAGCAGCTTGAGCGCGACCTCGCGGTCAAGCTGCTCGTCCTGCGCCAGATAGACGTCAGCCATGCCGCCGGCACCGAGGCGGTGAAGCACCCGGTAGCGCCCGTCGATGATCGTCCCCGCGTCGAACTCACTCATTGTTTTTCCGCCAGGAGAGTCTTTATCACTTGTGCCGCGATCGGCGCAGCGTAGGTGCCGCCGTAGCCGTTGGGGATGTTCGTCAGCTCAACCGCGACCGCGATCTTCGGGTTGGACTCCGGAAAGCCGACGAACCAGGCATCGTCGAGTTCCTGGCCATTTTTGTAGAGCCCGGTCGACGCGGTGCCAGTCTTGCCGCCGATGTTCAGGCCGTTCAGATTCGCCGCCGTGCCCGTTCCCTCCTCCACAACGTCGCGCATCATCTGTCTGAGCTCGGCCGCGATCTTCGGCTTCATCACCTGGTCGTACTCCTGTGGCGGGACGCTGTCGACGACCTGACCGTCGGTGTTGACGACCTTGCTGGTGAGCCGTGGCTCCATCAGCTTGCCGTCATTGGCAATCGCGGAGACGACCATCGCCATCTGCATCGGCGTGACGGTGAGGTTCGCCTGTCCGATGGCGGTACGGCCGAGGTCCACACAGGAATTGGTAACCGGCAGCAGCAAGATGTTCTTGTGCCTGCCGCACACGCCCGGATAGAACCGCTCCCCGCTCTTGATCATCTGATTCGCCGGATAGTCCAGCGGCGGCACGGAGTAGAAACCGAAGCGCTGCATGTACTCCTGCATAAGGCTCCCGCCCAGCTTCACACCGAGCGGCGCATAAACCGTGTTGATCGAGTCTGTCAGCGCCTTCGTCAGCGTCACCGGTCCGTAGCTGTAGTTGCTGTCGTTCTCGAGGGAGTGCCCGGAGACTATGACTGGAGAGTCGCCATTGAAGATCGAACTCGGCGTGTACCTGCCGCTGTCGAGCGCGGCGGTCGTCGTGATCAGCTTGAACGTCGAGCCCGGCGGCAATCCGGCCTGAGTCGCGTAGTTGAACTGGCAGCCGATTACCTCCGGATTCGGCGGGCAATGTGCCTTCAGGTCGTTGTCGTTGTACGTTGGGTTCGAGTACATCACCTTCACGGCGCCGGTCTGCGGCACGATCGCCACGACTGAGCCGACGCGACCGGCCAGCAGCGATCGTGCCAGTCTCTGCGCCTTCGGATCGAGTGTGCTGTCAACCTGATCACCGACCTTCGGTCCGCCGTTGAACGAGCCGAACACGCTCGTCAGCCCGGTCGGTTTGCCCAGCAGCTCAGAGGCACGCGACCACTCGAGCCCGGCACGTTGGCTCTGGCTGAGAACGTTGTAGCCAACCGCCTGCGCGAACAGCGAGCCGTACGGGTACCTGCGGGTCCAGGTGCCGCCGCCGGCGCGGACCGACTCCGCCAAAACCGCGCCGTTGTCAGCGATGATGCGCCCGCGCTTGATCTTCTCGGTTGCGAAGAACTCAAGCCTGTTGAGCGAGTTGTTCTGCAGCGCGGTCGCGTCGAACACGGTCCAGCGCGAGGTCCAGACGATCAGGACCGTGAACAACAGAATCACGACCCCGAACAGGCGGATGATCGAGCGGTTCATCTTGCGTACTCCGGGCGGCGCGCGCGGTCGGAGACCAGCAGCAGCAGTGCCACCAGGACGAAGTTGGCGAGGATCGACGAGCCGCCGTAGGAGACGAACGGCAGCGTCACGCCGGTCAGCGGGATTACGCGCGTGACGCCGCCGACGATCACGAAAACCTGAATCGCGAGGATCGAGGACAGGCCCGTCGCCAGCAGCTTGGAGAACGAGTCGCGGGCGAGGATCGCCGCCTTGAAGCCGCGTGCGCAGAGGATCAGATACGTGATCAGCAGCGCCGCCCCGCCGAACAGGCCCAGCTCGTCCGTGATAACCGTGTAGATCATGTCCGTGCCCGGTGCCGGGATCAGATATGCGACCGGGTGCGCGCCGGGTACCGTCAGCATCGCCTGGCCGAATCCCTGCCCGAAGAGGCCGCCCGCGGCCATCGCGAACTGCCCGTTGGCAAGCTGGAAACTGCCGCCCAGGGCGCCGTAGAGCTTCGGGTCGAACGGGTGCAGCCAGTCCTGCACGCGTGCGTTGATGTGCGGGATGTGCGTGCTCAGATACCAGGCGCCCGCGGCGAACGCCACCACGCCAACCAACACGAACGAGATCCGGTCCGTGGCGACGTAGAGGATCGCCAGGAGACCGCCGTAGAACATCAGTGAGGAGCCGACGTCGTGCAGAAAGACCAGGATCAGCATCGCGATACCCCACAGCAGCAGCAGCGGCCCGAGGTGCTTGAGCGGCGGCACCCGGTACCCGAGGATCTTGCGCCCGCCCGCCAGCGCCTGCCGGTGGTCGCGCAGGTAACTGGCAAGGAAGACGACCAATCCCACTTTGCCGAACTCGGTCGGCTGGAACGTCAGCGAGCCGAGGTGAATCTCCAGGTAGGCGCCGTTGGTCGGATCCTCGAGCCCCGGGACGCGCGGCAGGATCAATAGGACCAGGGAGCCGATCACGATCAGGTAGCGGTAGTTCTCGAGCTTGCGATAGTCCCGGAACACGATCACGGTCGCGGCAAACAGCGCCAGCCCGACCACAAACCACTGCGCCTGCTGGCGCGCGAAGGTCGCGCCGTAGATCCGGTAGACCATCACGATCCCGAAGCAGGCCAGGACCGCGACCAGCGGGAAGACGTAGGGATCGGCATTCGGCAGCGTCACACGGATGAAGATGTGCCCGACGATGCACAGCCCCAGGAACAGCGCCCCGTAGACCAGCGACACGGTCGAGAGCTGGTTTGAGCGCTGGATGAAGACCGCCGCGAAGCCCGCCGAGATCAGCAGCGAGGCGGGGATCAGGCCGAAGAGTTCGCGGTTACGCGCCCTCATTTGCTGATCTCGCCGAGCTCGAGATTGTTGATCAGCTTGGTCGCGCTGGTCTGGTCGCGCATCGCGTGGTCGAGGATCTTCGCGCGGTAGCTCGCCGGGATCGTCGAGGCCGGAACCCCTGACACGTAGAAGGTCTCGTACATGGGGATCCCGAGCGGCAGCACGTACGGGAAACCGCGATATACGACGACCGTGCCCTGCCCGTTGGTGCCGAGGAAGTACAGCTGGCGGCTGGCGAGGTAGCCGCCGCCGCCGATCAGGCAGAGCACGAACGCGAGCGCCGTCAAGCCCGCGACCGTCTTGCCGAGCCGGCCGAAGTGGCGCTCTTGCCCCGCCGGTTGCACGAAGCCGGCGGGCATATGCGGCTTGAAGCCCTGCAGGCGCGCAAGCTGGGCCTGCTTCGGGGCCTGGGGCGCCGGGGCAGGCGCTCCGGCGACGGCGCCGGCCAGCGGGCCGGCGCCGTATGAGATCACGGTTGGCTGGTCGAGATGGGCGGCTGCGTCATCCGCGACGGCGACCCGGAACAGGACGACGGTGATGTTGTCGCGCCCGCCGGCGGCATTGGCCGCGTCGACCAGGAGAGCGGCGGCGGCGCTCAGATCGGGCGCCTCCACGAGCGTCTCCTCGATCTGCTGCTCAGGCAGCATGTCGGTGAGCCCGTCGCTGCACAGCAGCACGACGTCGCCAGGGCGCACCGGATACGTCCAGGTGTCGATCTCGACGATCGGCTCGATCCCGAGTGCGCGCGTGATCACGGAGCGTTGCGGATGGTCGAGCGCCTGCTCCTCCGTCAGCTTGCCGCCGCGCAGTAGCTCCTCGACCAGCGAGTGGTCCTCAGTCAGGCGCGTCAGCTCTCCATCGCGCAGCAGGTAGGCGCGGCTGTCACCGACGTGCGCGAGCGCGAGCGCATCCGCGTCGAGGTAAGCAGCGGTGACGGTCGTTCCCATGCCGGCGTTCTCGATCTCGTTCTGGGAGCGCGAGTGGATCTCTTTGTTGGCGCGCTGCACGACCATCGATAGCCGCTCCTCAGCCGTGCCCTCGGCGGGCAACCCCCGAGCGAAGGCATCGACCACGATCTGAGACGCGACCTCGCCGGATTGGGCACCGCCCATGCCGTCGGCGAGCACGAACACGGGCGGCTGCGCGTAGGCGGAGTCCTCGTTGCCGCTGCGCTGGCGGCCGACGTCGGTACGAACGATCGTTTCTGCGGCTGTGAGCATCTTGCGGCGGTTACTGGAAGTAGGAGAACTCAGAGTCGCCGATCCGGATGCGGTCGCCGTCATGGAGCGGTTGTGGCCCGCCCAGCGCCTCGTCGTTCAGGTAGGTGCCATTTGTGGAACCGAGATCTTCGATCACGAGCGTCCGTCCCTGCCGTGTGATCTTGGCGTGACGGGAGGACGCGAACGGGTCGCCGAGCTTGATCTCGACGTCGCCGCGGCCGAGCGTCGCGCCGTCGAGCAGGTCGTAGGCCACCCCAGGCTCGTGTCCCTCGGCGCGCTCCACCACGAGCCGCGGCTCGAAGTCGCCCTCCAGCGCGGCGAGCGGGTCAGCTGTCTGGTAGATGCTCGTCCCCTCGCCGGCGGTGATGCCACCGCGACGCCCGCCGACGCCCCGCCGCAGGTCGAACAGGCTGCTCGCCGCGACCCACAGCAGGAACAGGTATAGAACGATCAGGAAGCCGAACTTGAGTCCGACTGAAACTGGCTGAAGCATGGCTTGGTCGGGTGGGGGTTACTCGAGCTCGAACGTGATCAGGGATGCGCCGAGCTCGATCTCGTCTCCAGGGCGGACGACCTCGGGCGCCTGGATCGAGCGCCCGTTCAAACGTGTGCCGTTCGTCGAGCCCAGGTCGGAGAGCACCCAGCCGCCGCCGCGCGGGCGCAGCTCGGCGTGCTGGCGGGAGACGTTGGCGTCGTCGACGACGATGTCGCAGTCGCGGCTACGTCCCAGCGTCGCGCCGCGCGGGCCGACCACGAGGCGGCGTCCGCCGTAGATCAGCAGCGCGCGCTGCGACCTTGCCGTGGCGGCTTCCTCAAGCGGCTCGGACAGGCGCTGGGCGGCGCTGAACACCATCGTGCGGCTCACGGACGGGCCCGGCTCCGGTTCGGGGTCGCCGGGGGCGCCGGCGGGCACCGGGTCCTCCTCGGGCTGGACAACGGACGTTTCGATCCCGAACTCGCCGAGACCGAGACGCTCGTCAGTCTCAAACTCGATCACGGGCCGTGAGAGCAGCGCGAAGCGTTCGCGCCGGGCGTGCTCGAGCAGATAGCCGGCGAGCTCGTCGGCGAGGGCGTCCTCATACGTCTCGAAGCGCTCGCGGTCGCGCGATGACAGGTACACGCGGTACTCGTTCGGCACGTACGTGCGCGACAGCGTTCCGTACTGATGCTCCTCCATCTCGCGCGCCAGCTTGCGCGCGAGCTCGACCGGGCGCACCGCTGAGCGAAAGACACGACTGAAGGTGCCCTCCACGACTCCGGCGATCTTGCTTTCGAGGCTCTTCAGAACAGTCATCTCGGCTGGCCTTCCACCCATTCATGCTACGCAACACCCCGGTGTATACCCGCTGACCGGCGCGTTTCTTCGAGGATCGTTAGGAGCGGCTGCCAGGCCACTATGAGGGTTCCGACCAGGGCGCCCGGCACGTCGCCCCGCAGTGGCGTGGCGCCGACAGCCTCGACGCCCATCACCACGGCTGCCGACCAGATTACGCACAGCAGCACATCGACCATCGGGAAGCGGCGTACGCGCAGCAGAGGCTGAACGGCCGCGGCGGCAGCCCAGACCGCCGCCCCGGCCAGTCCGCGCCCACCGCGCGGCGGGATCTGCGCCGGTAGCCAGTAGAGATCGTGGTGGGCGAGCTTGGAGACGCCGATCAGCAAGAAGAAGCCGGCGGCGCCAAACAATGCGCGTCGCCACCAACTGCCGCCGACCTGCGCGACGACGGCCGGAAATGCGCCGGCGAGTGACACGGCGCCGAGCGCGACCGCCGTCAACAGCGAGCCGAGCAGCGGCAGCAGCAGCGCCACCACCGCCGCCGCCAGGGCTGCCACGGCGGGCGGCACGGGCGCGTGGTGCCAGAGCTGTGTGCAGATCCAAGCCGTGCCGAGGCCCGCGCCGGCGGCGTTGGCCGCACGCGGGAGCCATGTTGGGCTCGTGAGGCCATCGACCGAGCGGCCGACACCCCACCGGCCGGCGACTGTGCCCCGGCGGGCCGCTCCGGTCATGCGCAGACGTGGGGTCGCGGCGGCCTCCTGGTCGCGCCACTCGCGTCCCGGATCGCCCTGGACCCAGGTGTCGTCCTCGTCATGGCCATGCCAGCCCGGTGCGACGACGCCGCGTGTGTCGTCGGCGCGATCGAGCGACTGGAGCAGGGTGAGGCGCAGGTCCTCGAGCGTGCCGCGCTGGCTCGGGCGCGGCCGCAGGGCCTGGTCGATGCCGGTGGCGAGCGAGCGGCTGAGATCGCGGCGCTGGCGTCGCAGCGGCGGCACGAACGTCTGCCCTCGCCGGATGTTGCCGCTGTGCTCGCGGGGGTTGACGCCGGTGAGCGCCTCATAAAGGACGAGCGCCAGTGAGTAGAGGTCGGCCTCCGGGCCGACCTCGCGGCCGTCGGCCTGTTCGGGTGCCATGTACGCGAGCGTGCCGACGACATCACCGGTGCGCGTCAGGGCGGCCCCGCCAATCACGTGGGCCACGCCGAAGTCGGTCAGCTTGGCTCGGTCCCCAGAACCCGACGAACGGTTGGGCACGAGCACGTTCGAGGGCTTGACGTCGCGGTGAATGACGCCCTGGCCGTGGGCATGAATCAGCGCGTCACAGAGCGCGACGCCGACCTCGATGATCTCGCGGTCGGACAGCTTGCCCTGGCCAAGCAGCGTGTCGAGCGTGCGGCCGCGAACGAGCTCTGAGACGAGGTAGGCACCCTCGTCGTCGACGGCGGCCTCGTAGAGGGTGACGATCGCCGGATGCTGGAGCCGGGCGGCGGCGCGCGCCTCGCGCTCGAAGCGGGCGTGGACGACCCGCTCACGGGGGAGCAGCTTGACGGCGACATCGCGGTCAAGGCGTGCGTCACGGGCCGACCAGACCGTGCCGAACGACCCGCTTCCGAGGCGTTTCGTCAGGCGGTAGCGGCCCATCACCACGGTCGCCGGCTCCTGGGCCATGTGCACGGTGGGAACCTGGCTCGCGCTCACGTGTTAAAGGTGTTCGGAGTGGTTGCGCAGGTCCCTGCGTAATGGGTTGTCGATTTCCGCATTTGCACGCGCGCTTGCGAAGTTGCCGCAGCGGTCGAGTTGTCGCTATTACTCAAAATGTAAGAAAGAGCCCGCAAGAAGCGAGAAACCAACTTGTCGTTCTTCGACGAGGCCGATGAGCCGCAGCCAACTCCACGCAAGGAGCCACGACGACCGAGGAGGGCGGCACGCCCGCCTCGAGGACCGTCTGGTCGCACGCCGGGGGGTTCAGGGCGGCCGCCGGGCGGCCGTCAACATCAGCAGGAGGTTCAGACACGACGATTGATCGCCGCCGCCGGCATCGTCGTGATCGTGATCATCATGGCGCTGCTGATCCACGGCTGCGAGGTGAGCCAGACCAACACCTCGCTCAAGAACTACAACGCTGACGTCGACTCGCTGATCACCGCCTCCGACAACAACGGGGCGGCGATGTTCAAGGACCTGGAGAGCGGGGTACTCAAGTCGGGGCTCCAGGGAAAGCTGAACATCACCGCCAGGAACGCACGCGCACAGCTCGGGAGGGCGGAGTCGCTCAGCGCGCCGAGCGCGATGTCGGGCGCGCAGACGGCGCTCGTGCAGGTGATGCAGCTGCGCGAGCAGGGGATCTCGCAGATCGCCAAGCACATCCAGGCGTCGGCCCAGAAGAGGACCAGCAGGGATGGTGTCTATGACATCTCCGTCGGCACCTCGCTGCTGTTCGGCTCGGACGTGTTCTACAAGAGCTTCGTCACGCCCGACATCGCGAGGGCGCTGAACGCCGCCGGCATCCCGATAGGCGGCGCCACGGGCGCGCAGATCAACACCGGCCAGATCGTCAACGACCTCGGCTGGCTGCAGTCGACTTTCATCGAGGAGAAGATCGGGGCGCGGTTGTCGACGACCGCCGCCAACGCCAACAACACCGCCCCCGGATTGCACGGACACGCGCTGAACTATGTGAGCGTGGGCACCACCCAGCTCAGCACGACCGGAACCAACACGATCCCGGCGAGCCCGGCGCCGACGTTCACGCTGAACGTGACCAACGGTGGCGACTACAACGAATACGACGTCGGCTGTCAGGTCTCGGTCGGGAATCTGAGCGATACAGGGACGGCGACGATCACCGAGACGTTCAAGGGTCAGACCACGAACTGCAGCGTGACGCTGCCGTCGCCTCCGACTCCCGGCACCTACACGGTCACCGCCCGGGTGTTGAAGGTGCCCCGCGAGTCGAATCTCGCCAACAACGTCCTCACCTACACGATCGATTTCAACTGACGCACAGCGCGAGCCGCGCTCTGGTAAGCGACCATGCGGCTTATGCTTGCGTCTGTGGACAACCTCAACACCACGGCGGGCATCGTCGCGATGGCATCCGGGGCCGTCGCAATCGTGGCAGTGGGATTCTCGGTTGCGCTGACCGTCGCGATGCGCAAGCTGCGGGCGGCGCAGCGCGCGGTCCTGGGTGACGGTTCACAGGACCTGGTCGCGCATGCCTCGCACATGCAAACCTCGTTCGACGCGCTGGCTCAGTACGTGGAGGACTTCGGCACGCGCCTCGACGCCCGCATGGATCGCGCCGAGGCGCGGCTCGACGGAGCCGTCGCGCACCGCGCGCTGGTCCGCTACGACGCCTACGGCGAGATGTCGGGGCGCCAATCAACCTCGATTGCGCTGCTCGACGCCAGCCGCTCCGGAATCGTGCTGTCCTCGATCCACCACCGCGACACCGCGAGGCTCTACGCCAAGCAGATCCGCAACGGGCAGCCGGAGATCGAACTCTCACCCGAGGAGAACGAGGCGATCCGGCTCGCGTTGCAGGGCCCCGGCGCCGGCGAGCCTGAGACCCCGCACGACGCGACCGCGAGCTGACGCCGCCATGCGTGTCGCCTACCTGGGTCCCGAGGGGACCTTCACCCAGGCCGCGGCCCTGAGCGCGCCGGCCGCTGACACGCTGGACCTGGTCGCCCACGAGACGATCCACGACACCGTGCTGGCGGTGCGTGACGCCGGCGCCGAGCGGGCCGTCGTGCCGATCGAGAACTCGCTCGAGGGCTCGGTGAATGTGACACTCGACGCGCTCGTGTTCGAGGCCGAGCAGGTTCGGATCATCGGTGAGACCGTGCTCGGCGTCGAACAGTGCCTGATCGCCCAGGAGCAGTTGCCACTCGAACAGATCGAGGTCGTGATCTCGCATCCGCAGGCGACCGCCCAGTGTCGCGACTACATTCGCGCCCACATGCCGGACGCGCGGGTCATGACCTCGAGCTCGACGGCCGAGGCGGTGCGGCTCGTGACCGAACGCATACGGCACCGTTGGGCGGCGATCGGCACACGCCTGGCGGCCCAGCTCTACGACTGTGTGGTACTCGACGCCGGTATCGAGGACGTGCCAGGCAACCAGACGCGCTTCGTCTGGCTGGCGCGCGGCGACGCCGGCGCTGGGGTGCCAGGCGAGAGCGTCGACGACGCCCGTCCCTGGAAGACGGCGGTCGTGTTCTGGGGCGAGGGCACCGAGACGCCGGGCTGGCTCGTCAGCTGCCTTTCCGAGCTGGCCTTCCGTGGCGTCAACCTGACCCGCATCGAGTCGCGCCCGTTACGCGCCGGCCTCGGGCGTTACATGTTCTTCGCCGACCTTGATGGACGCGAAAGCGACCCTCCGGTCGCCGACGCGCTGGCGGGACTGCACGGTCGCGTCAACGTGTTGCGGACGCTCGGCTCTTTTCCGGCGGCGTAGTCGCCGCTATTCGCGACTGACCCTCAGGAGGAGAGGAGGCCGTCCGGTGGGTTGGCCACGGGCTGCACGCTCGACTCCCAGCGCTCGAGGAACTGGCGGACTGGTTTGCCTCCATCGGGCGTGCGAACAGGAAGCCCTGCCCGATGTCGCAGCGTTCGGCCCGTGGGCGCGAAAACGAAACTCCGAGGCGTCCGCGAGCCGCAGCCACTGAGCATCGCCATTGCTCCGGATTACGCTGCATCTTCACGTGTTCGTGACGTGACTTGTCCGCCCGATCAGTAGACTCTGCGGCGCGATGGGCTCATCGATACCAGCCCCAACCCGGTCCGCGTCGCTCTCTGAGCACCACCGACGCGGACCTGATGGTGGTCGGGTGCTTGTTCTGAATGCGACCTACGAGCCGATCAACGTCTGCACGGTGAGGCGCGCTGTCGTGCTCCTGCTCAAGGAGAAGGCGGAGGTGATCGAGCCGTCCGAGCGCGAGTTGCACTCGGCCACCGCGACGATGACCCGACCGGCGGTGATCCGGTTGGTCCACTACGTCAAGGTGCCGCGCGACACCCACCGTCGCAAGATCACGCGGCGCGCGGTGTTCGCAAGGGACGGCTGGGCCTGCCAGTACTGCGGCTCGCGGGCGCAGCTGACGGTCGATCACGTGATCCCCCGCTCCAAAGGTGGCGGCTCGACCTGGGAGAACATCGTGGCAGCCTGCGCGCCCTGCAACCGCCGCAAGGGCGACGCACTCCCGCGTCAGGCGGGCATGACGCTCGCGCGCGCGCCGCGCACACCGAATCCGGACATCTTCATCCAGGTCGCCAGCCCGACGATTCCGTCGACCTGGCGCCAGTACCTTGCGACCGGGGCGACCGGCGCGCTGGCAGCCTGAGCGGCGACTGCCGCCGGCGACTCCCGCCGCCCTGTTTCGCCGCGGCGCGTTGTAAGGTGTGAATCACCAGAGAAAGGAGGTGGTCCACCTGTCTGACAGTACTTGCGGGACCCTGGAGGTGTCCGGCCACTAGGTCGGATGGCTGACCGCCC
>Ga0307374_10002629_pt1 | contig 31649 bp, 27 predicted proteins | sample OX3MG_FD_202532 | JGI IMG/M metagenome (GOLD analysis project Ga0307374, IMG submission 202532) | Soil microbial communities from Risofladan, Vaasa, Finland - OX-3 | ecosystem: Environmental > Terrestrial > Soil > Coastal area > Acid sulfate soil | place: Finland: Risofladan, Vaasa | collected... | reverse complement strand
TCGGCAGCGAATAGCCGAGATCGGCGCGCCAGACGCTTTTCTGGCTGTCGCGCGAAGGCACGGCCTCAAATACCGCATCCGCAGGTTGACTTTCTTCGGGGACTGTCACCGTGTACCGGACATCCGTTTTCACCATCGGGAATTGTTTTTCCTTGTCGTAAATTCTTAGGCGAATGTAACGAGCATTCGTCTCGGGATAGACGAGAGTCTGATCGCCGTCGATATTTTTTCGAGAGAAGCGGTAAATCGGCTGAATAGCCCCGATATGCCGCCAAGTACGTGCATCATCGCTGATGTTGACGTCCGCCCACGCGATGAAATCGCCGAGCGGCGTCGAAATATGCACTGAATTGTGAAATGGGGCTTGCGCGCCGGCGTCGAGGACGACTTGCGTGTATTTTCCGGGAACGTAACTGAGCTCGAGCTGTCGAGCCGGGCGAATTTGCGTCTTCGTCGAACCGTATGTCACATGGAGCACATACGGGACCTGCTGGCCGCGATCGTCAATCACGCGCAGATCAGCCAGTTGGTTCTGGGAGTGGGCGAAAACGGCGAGCGGAACGCGAAGTGACACGAGGCGCTGGTCCTGAGTAGCAAAAAGATCGATCGAGCGAAAATATTTCCAGTTTGACCATGCGGCGGGAAGAACATTCGACTCTTCTGCGGGCGGTTTTGCCGCGGTCATCGAAGCGAGGAGCGCCAAGGTTAACGCAGCGAGCGCGGTCCATCGGGCCGCTGCCGAGTGAAGTTTCTTATGCCGCCCGGGTTTCAACGTAGCTTGCCTTCCCGCGCAATGGCGCGTTTTTGATAAAGGAACGATACGCCCAGGAGCAGCACGCCGAGGACGAGGAAAGAAATGATGCGGTAGAAGCGGCTGAGAATAGAAAGATCGTAGAGAAAAACTTTCGCCACGACAACGGCGAAAAGCGCCAACGCCTGCCAACGCAGCATGGCGGCGTGGCGGGCCATGCCAGCAAGGATCAGAGCCGCGGCATAAATCGTCCAAAGGACCGAGAGGCCCAATTGCTGAGCGAGCCAGCCTTCGATGCCCAGCGCGTTCGCGTGACCGAGGAGATCCCAGACTTCCAGCGAAAGCGCAATCAACGCATAAACGTTCACTGCGATGGCGAGCACCACAAAAACGTTGCGCTCGGATTCATCAAATTGGGGCGCGAGCTCTCTGACGAAAGTGCAGCCAAGCGCGAAGCACGCAACAGCAACGGCGAACGTAAGGAAGCGCTGGTTCCATAAAAATGTGCCGGCGGGAATCGACAAAACGACTAGACGCACACCCGTGATGCCAAAGAAAAACAAACCCGCTATGCGCAACCATACTGACGCCATGCGCGCGCCGCCCCATACGAGGATGGCGCCTTCAATAGCCCAGGCAATCGTCAACCATTGATGGTCGAGGCGCGCCGGAATCGCGAGCGAGACGCAGAGCAGCGCGAGAGCAGCGAAAAGCGATTGCAAACGGAGAAAGTGTTTATCCGGCTTGTCTTTGACCGACGCCGGGAACAAACGAAGAACGAGCAGCTGCGCGCCGGCGAGTGCGAGAAACGAGGCCGTCAAAGCCCAACGATGTTCCGGCCAGAGCATCTGGCGCAGCGCTAGGAGAAAACAACCCACATTTGCGACGGCAACAAAATACTCCGTGTCGTGAATGCGTCTCTCGTGCATTCCGCGCATCACCGGCAAAATTGCAAATAATACGAAGAAGATCGCCGCAAAAATGAGCGTACGGCCCATTTTTTCCGATGCGTAAAAGCTGTTGTACCATCCCCAGAAATAAACTTGAGTCGCGAAAAACGACAGAGGAGGCAGCCATTTCCATTCGCGCGCGCGTTCGAGGGCGAGCATTCCGGCGGAAAGCAGCGCCGTGTATGTGAAGAGAACAATTTCGTGGTCGATGCCGGTGCTGACAAGTTCAGGCGTTAAGAACCCACCGATGAGCGCAAGGAGGGCCAAGCGCTGCGAATCGCGTCCCAGCGCTACGGCGACCATCACGGCCGTGACGACGATCATTCCGGCAAAGGCCTGGCTCGAATTGAAAATGTGGAAGTAATGCGAGCCGCCCCAAAGCGACAAATAAAGAACAGCCGCGCCTAATCCCGCGATACCTTCCGAAAAATATTTGTAGCCGCGGCGCAGAAGCCAGCCGCTCCAGGCGACCAGCGCTGCGCCCAAAAGCAATCCTATTCCGACGCGCCCGCGCGGACCTACCCAGTTATTGTCGAACGCATACTTGATGAAAAATGTTGCGGCGAAGAGGACGGCGACGATGCCGATGTAGTTGAGCCATTTGCCCGCGACCACATTTTCGAGATCGAGCGAAGATGCATTCGCGGCCACCAGAGTTTTGCGTGGCGGAGTGTAAGAGAGTGAGGCGTTCGGCGACGACGCTACTCGTGGGAGCGGCGCGACGGTTCCTGGTAAAGTTTCCGGACGTGGCGGCGGGCTGGGAGTCACGCGAGGCTGAAGTGGGACAGGGATGGGCGGAGACGTGGCTGGTGCGGTTGGCGCTGCGGCCTGCGTTACGAGGCGCTGCACGGCTTTCTCGAGGCCTTGAACGCGCTGCTCAAGTTTCCATATCTGGTCCGACGTTCCACTGCTGCTGGCGGGACGCTCTTCGAGTTTACGCACTCGTACAAAGGCGGTTATGGCAAGCACCGGCACGACGAGAAGGAGGAAAACGGCCAGCGCATAGATGAAAATTATTCCTGATCCCATAGGCAGGGCCTAATCGCGGATACCATAGCATGGGGTCCTGCCTTACTCAAAGCATAGTCGCGAGCATCCTGCGCGGGAATTTTGGGACGGCATGCGTTGAGGCACGTAGATCGCCGCAAAAAATTAAGGAGGCGGCTCTGGTTGAGCCGCCTCCGACGTCCCTGGGGTGTGAGATTTCGCTCGCCGCCTGGGGAGACGGCAAGCGGATTTCACAACTGGGGATGCAAACCCGGCACCGCGAAAAAAGTTGCGGGAGAATCTGCGCGCGGAACATACAATACACGGGCAATGTTGCGGGTGATGTTGTGCGGCAATGTTACCGGCAATTGTTGTGAGGAATATGCGGGAGCGAGCGTGCGGGCCAAAGAAGCCACACGGCGCGATGTCATGAATTCGCCGGTCCGGTGAAATAGCCCATTCCATGAAAGAAAAAAAACGACTCGACGGCGAGCGTCCGCCGGAAATCACGGAAGGCGAGTTGCTTGCCTATCTTGCGAAAGCGAATCGGCCTGAGAGTATACGCGAAATGGCGAGCGCGCTAGGCCTCCGGCATTGGGGCCGGCGCGTGCTGCCGAAGCTGCTGGGGCGTCTGAAGCGCCGCGGCGACGTGCAAGTGGAGCATGGGCGATACCGGCTCACTGGCCAGCGCAGCGCGCCAGCGCCAAATCCGCGGCCAGGTCAACGTCATGACATCCGGCCGCGGGAACCATCCGCTTCGCGAGGGGCTGAAGGGAGCGCTGAGGCAGTGGCGCGGCCTGCGCGGCAGGATCCGAATCTGATTGCCGGTCGCCTAGTCGCCCACCGTGACGGCTACGGCTTTGTTGTCCCCGATCGCCCCGTAAGAGGCATGGAAGGCGACCTGTTCATCAATCCGGACAGTATGGGCGACGCGATGCATGGCGACCGCGTGGAAGCGCGCCTGACCCGCCGCCATTCCGATGGCCGGTTCGAAGGGCGCATCGAAAAAATCACTGTGCGGGCGCATCCCACGGTTGTCGGCCTGTTCCGCTACGGCCCGCATGGCAATGCCGTCCTGCCCTACGAAACGCGCCTTGCGCATGAAATCGTCATTCCCGCAGGCGCTGAGCTGACGCCCGAATTGCAAGAAAAACTTCAGCACGCCACCGAATACCCACTGACTGCCAAACGAATACGTCTGCCCGAACTCGACGGTGCCGTCGTGAACGTGGAGATCACGCGCTACCCGCGCAGCGGCGTCGCGCCTGCCGGACGTGTGGTGGAAATCCTGGGGCGTCCGGGCGAAATGGGCGTCGATGTTGAAATCATCATCCGCAAACATCATCTACCGCATGTGTTTGCGCCTGAAGTCCTTGCGCAAGCGCGGGCAATTCCCCAACAGGTGCGCGAAGAGGATATTGCCGGGCGACGCGACTTCCGCGACTTGCCGATTGTCACCATTGACGGCGAGACGGCGAAAGATTTTGACGACGCGGTGTACGTCGCGGAGCGGCCCGGCGGTTTCGAACTGCAGGTGCACATTGCCGACGTGGCGCATTATGTTCGCCGCGCTTCGGAACTTGACCGCGAAGCGCGCCTGCGCGGCACATCGGTCTATTTCCCAAATCGCGCCGTGCCCATGCTGCCCGAAGAACTTTCCAACGGAATTTGCTCGCTCAACCCGCACGTCGACCGCCTGGTGATGAGCGCCATCCTGCAACTCGACAAAACTGGAAAGATCCTCGGAGCCGAATTCATGCCGGGGGTCATTCGCTCGGTCGAGCGCATGACGTATACCAATGTTCACAAAGTACTCCAAGGCGATCCGGAAATGATGGAGCGATACGCATCGCTCGTCGGCGAATTCCGGCGGATGAAGGAACTGGCACTCGCGCTGAATGCGCGCCGAGCGGCGCGCGGCTCTATCGATTTTGATTTGCCGGAACCCGTCATCGAGTTCGACGATGCGGCACGAATGATAGCCGTCGTCCGCAGCGAACGTAATTTCGCGCATCGCATCATTGAGGAATTCATGCTTGCCGCGAACGAGGCCGTCGCGTCCTATCTGGAAAAGCGCGGTATCTCATCGCTCCATCGCGTTCACGAAAAGCCCGACCCGAAAAAAGTTTTGGAATTCGAGGAACTCGCGCGCGCGTTCGGCTATTCCCTCGGCGTCGAGGATTTATCGGAGCGTCGAATCAGTGTGCGCCACGGGCAGGTGCGTCCCGCGGGGCGCGAACGCCACGGCCGGCCGCGCACCATGGAAGTCACCCTGCCGGGCGCTGATTTCGACATTCGTCCGCAGCATTATCAGCGCCTCACGCAGAAACTGGCAGGCAAGCCCGAGGAGCGCATTCTCTCTTATTTAATGCTGCGCTCGCTCAAGCAAGCGCGCTACGCAGCCGTATTGCTTGGTCATTTTGCGCTCGCTGCGGATGAATACACGCATTTCACCTCGCCCATTCGCCGCTATCCGGACCTTATCGTCCATCGGAACCTGAAGTGGGCACTCGAAAACCCATCCGCCGCCAAAGGCCCTTACCGACTGGCGGAACTCGAGGAAATTGCTGTCGAAACATCCGAAGCCGAGCGTCGTGCTGATGCCGCTGAGCGCGAGCTGATGGATTGGAAGACGGCGCAATATATGGAAGGCCATCTGGGCGAGGAATACGACGCGCTTATTATTTCCGTGCTGAAATTCGGCTTCTTCGTCGAGTTATTCGAGGTTTTCGTCGAAGGCCTCGTGGCTATCGACCGCCTGGAAGAAACGCTCGGCCAGCGCTTCCAATATCGCGAGAGCGACCATGCCATCGTCAGCCAATCGTATCATCCTCGCAAAGGGCGCGATTCCCGGCGGGAATTCCACCTTGGCGACCGCGTCCGCGTGCGGGCGGAGCGCATTGACCCGTTCCGGCACAGAGTCGAATTCAGCCTCGTAAGTTAAAAGCGAGCTGTTTTAAACAGTTTTTACACACTTAACCCGTCGGTACTATTGACCGCACTGACGCGGCACTTTAGTCTTTAGTTTGTGCCCGCGTTTACATTACTTCTCGGTAAACGAGTGGAAGTCAACTACCGCGCTGGCGAGGTTCAGATGACGGCGACTGGTACGCTGGCTTTCGACTCCGGGGCGCTCATCCGCCTGGAAGACCGGTTCTCACAGGCAGGCCGCGACAAAACCGTGCGCATCGAAATTCCCTATCCATCGATTGTGCGCGTCCGTGAAATAATTGTGCAGCCGGAATCCATTACTGCCTAGAAGTCGAGCAAGCCGGCAGTGGGCTTGCCACCGAACTCCGCAATCCCCAGGCATTTCATCCCGCAACAATTCCGATTTCCTCGCGCCGCGTGTCCCGTTATATTCATCTGCTCACCAGGGAGGAAGTCAATGAAACCAAAAGTCGGATTAATCGGGCTCGGATTAATGGGCCTTCCCATGGGTCGGAACTTGCTGAAGGCTGGATTTCCTCTGACGGTATGGAATCGCACGCGCTCGAAAACGGAAGCGTTGGAAAAAGACGGCGCGAAAGCCGCCAACTCGCCGCGTGAAGTCACGGCCGCTTCGGATGTCACTTTCACGATCGTGAGCGATCCTCCAGCCCTCGAACAGGTTCTTTGGGGCGAACACGGCGCCCTTGCAGGCTTGCGCAAAGGGAGTGTGCTGATCGATTCGAGCACCGTCTCACCGACGCTCGCGCGACGCATCGCGGAGGCTTGCGCGGAGCGCGGCGCGGATTTTCTGGACGCGCCCGTTACCGGTGGCACGTGGGGCGCGGAAAAGGGCGAATTGGTCTTCATGATTGGCGGAAACAAGGAAATTCTCGACCGTGTTGAGCCCGTGTTGCAAGCTGTCGGCAAGCGATTTTTCCTGCTCGGTCCCAACGGCTCAGGTCAAACGGTAAAGCTGGCGATGAATTTGATCCTGGCTCTGGAGGTTCAGGCTCTCGCCGAAGGATTGGAGCTTGTCGCGCGTGCGGGAGTTGCGGGCGAGCGGTTAATAGAGGTGTTGCAATCGAGCATGGGCCGCGCGCCGGTGTTGGACGTGAAAGCGCCCCTAATTCTCAAGCGCGACTTCACTCCGAGTTTTCCCCTGCGGCTCATGCTGAAGGACATCGGCTTGGCGATGGAGTTGGCCAAGGAAAACGGTGTTCGCCTTCCCGCGGGAGCGGCGGCTCACGAAGCCTACTCCGCCGTGAAAGCCGCAGCAAAAACGGATGTCGACTATGCCGCCATCGCCAATTATTGGCAAAAGGCTTAGTTCGACAAATGCAAGGGGCGGGCCAGGAAATTGGCCGCTTTTTAGGGCGTAGCGTTCGGTGCGAAGTAGCTGAGCGGCAAATCGCGCGAAGTGCGCAGCCCTGCGGGCGCGGCGAGAATCTCCGGAATGGCGTTCACGGCCACGGCCGCCGTAGCGATGTCACCGTGCGTCCCGCCGGGAATCGTCAGAGTGATATTCGGCTCGCCTGTGAGCGTCACCGTATCGGCAGGATCTTTCGCGCCCACATACATCTTTAGTTCCATGAAAATCTTTTCCGCGCCGGCGATGGTTCCGCGTGCAATCTGGTGAACTCCGGCGACCTGCCCGGCTTCCACTTCCAGAAATTCCGTCTTCACACGCTCTTCGGCAATCACCGGTTCGATTGTTTCGGAGATCTGATCCACGTCAAAGCCCAGCGCGTCCGCCACCATCGCCACGGATTCCGGCAAGCCGTGATGTTTGATGACTCCTGCAGCGACGCGCTCGCGGAATTCCTGCGGAGTCATGCCGGCGCCGATTTTCTTCTGCAGTGGCAAACGGCGCTTTGAAGCATCCACGATGCGCACGGCGCGCACGGAATCGATGCGCTGCGCCACAGCCGCAAGCGTCAGCACCATTTTGTCCATCACGAATCCCGGATTTACGCCCGTCCCGACCAGCGCCACGCCCTCTTCTTTTGCGGCGGCGTCCAGTCGCGCGGCAAGCTCCGGATGTTTGCGAAACGGATATGCGAGTTCTTCGCAGGTCGAGACCACGCAGCAACCTGCCTCAAGACAGGCAAGAAGTTGAGACATCACGTCCTTCAAATGGGAAGCGGTGCAATGCATAACCACGTCGACTTGGCCCGCTAATACCGGCTTCGGCTCTGCCGACACAGCGATTCCCCACGGTGCGTCGGCAGCGCTCACCACTTCACCCAAGTCACGGCCCGCCTTCGCCGGATCGGAATCGATCGCGCCGGTGATCTCGATGGCACTTTTCTGGCGCATCAGTCGCACGATGGAAGCGCCAATCGGCCCTACGCCATATTGAACGATACGAATCTTCTTTTTTGTCACAAGCACTCCAATTCTTCGCGATGCGAGGAACAAATACCTTAATTCGTTACCGGCAGAGACGCAAGGCCATAAACCGCTCTGCAAAAGACACACAAGGCAGGTCGCGCTTGTGACGTGTCCCATCGAGCCCCATAATGAACCCAGTTGCACCTACGGGATGACCTCTCATAAGAAAATATGGAGCTGGCATGGCGCGGCACTGCGCATCGGCGGCAGCGTCCTCGCGCTGCTTTTGCTTTTCCATTTCCTTCCGCTGGCCGAAGTGTGGGCCACGCTGCGCGAGCTCCCCGCGTATGTCTGGTTGCTGGTGCTCGCCGGATATCTTGCCGCGCACGTCGTGGGCATCGTCAAATGGCGCCTGATGGTCAATCTTGGCGGCGCAGCGCTCAGTTTTCGCCAGGCGGCGCGCTGCTATCTTTCCGGGCTATTCAGCACGCTTTTTCTACCTTCCATCGTTGGCGGAGATTTCGTACGCGCTGGCTTGGCGCTGCACATCGGGAGAAGCAAGGCCGGAGTCCTGCTCGGAACTTTTCTCGCTCGCATGCTCGATTTTGTGGCGCTCGGGTTGCTCGCCGCGTTCGGAATCCTACTGGTGCCGAGCGCTCTCTCGCCGGAGACCCGGCGCATATTTGTGATCGTTGGCGTCGCAATGGCCGTGCTACTCGCTATCATCGCCCCCATCGTATGGTGGTTCCCCGCCAGAAGAGTGTCCGTCCGGATGCGCCGTCGAATTGTGCATCTGCGGCGAGCGGCGCTCTCGACGCACCGGGAGCCGCAATATGTTTTGGCTGCATTGTGCCTGGCGCTTTTCGTTCAGGCGAGTTTTATCTGGCTGATGGCGCAGGTGGCGAATGCCACCGGCCTTCGATTGCCGTTTCGCGCGTGGCTTTTTGGCTGGCCGCTCGCCAAGCTTTGCGCCGTGATCCCCATCACGCAGGGAGGAATCGGCATACGCGAAGCAGCGCTCGCCGTTTTGCTGGTGCCATTTGGCGCTCGCCCGACCGTAACCGTCGCGATTGGCCTGGCGTGGGAAGCCATCGTCATCGCTGGCGCTCTGCTCGCCTTGCTCGGCGCGTTTCTTCTTGGACGCTTTTGTGTAGGCAACGCCGCGCCCGTGGTCAATTCCGAAGCCGCCAGCGAGACCCCATCTCTCCCGCAGCGTTAGCTCTCCGCAAAGTATGCGGACTATAAGTCGCGTTCAAAGAACACTACGCCCGGCACCGGATTCGCCCAATACGGCGGAATTTCCCTGAAACCGAGCGCTCGATAAAGCGCAATTGCCGTCGTCAGGGATGGCAACGTATCCAGCCGCATTTGCACATAGCCTATTTCGCGCGCCGCGTTCATCAGCGCATCCGTAATCTCACGGCCAATGCCCCTCCCGCGATACTCCGGGCGCAGATACAGGCGTTTCATCTCGCACGTTCGCTCGTCGAGCCGCCGCAGCGCCCCGCATCCGGCAGCGCGCTCTTCATCGAGCACCACGAAAAGGCGGCCAGACGGCCGCGCATATTCGCCGGGAAGGTTCGCCAGCTCTTCCGTAAATCCCTGAAAGCAAAAATTCACTCCCAGCGACGCGGAGTATTCCATAAAAAGCTCACGCACCATGAGAATGAATTCAAGTGATTCTGCATTGTGGATGCGCATCGCGTAGCAACCTCTTGAAGAGGTCATGCTACCGGAATGGCGGCTCAACGGGTACGTTGCGCCACATTCGACCTTCGGCACGCAATGGGCCAATTTGGATTACTGCGGACGGATAACGCTACTTTCGCCACCGCGGCGCGCGACGCTGGGCCTTACCCCGCTTCACAGCGATGCCCTGAATTTCGAAATGCGCGCCAAAAAGCAGCGGCCCCGAGCCGATAAATGCACGCGCCGGAAAATCATGCGAGAAATATGTGCGGTAAACAGAATTGAATTGATCGAATAGCGAGACGTCCGGGCAAAACACTTGCACGAAAACAAGATCCGCCATGGCCAGCGCCGCGCGGGAAAGCGTGCCGCGAAAACCGTCGAGCATAAAGCAAATTTCCTGCTCGACGTTGGCGGGAATTTTCTTCGTCGCCGGGTCCAGGCCAAGGTGGCCGCTCGTATAGAAAGTGCCGCCAACAAGCACGCCATTTGAAAACGGCAGCGGGCCGAATCCCGCAGGCGGCGGAAAGTAAACGCGTTTGGCAGCAAATGGCATGGATGGTCTCCTGTGAGCCGATTCGATGGGCGGGCTGCGCACAGCGGTTCAAATAAATACCCGAAAAGCGCAACAGCCCGGCGCCGATCAAGTGCTGATCAAGCGCCGAGCCGGCATTCATCACGCGTTGCGTTTGTGCTAGTGCGCGTCCTTCGAATAATCCGGGAACGGAGGAACGTGCGGCTTCGGCAATGGATTCTTCTTCAATTCATCCATCGCCACGGCGACTGCTTTCTCAAGCTGTACGTCGTGCCCCTCGCGCCACGCTTTCGGGTCAAGAATTACCGGCACATCCGGCGGAACGCCGTGATTTTCCACGTCCCACGTCCCGTTCGGATTGAAGAAGGCCACGCGCGGCGCCGTCACCGATCCGCCATCGATCAATTGTGGGTAACCGTAAATACCGACAAGGCCACCCCACGTTCTTTCTCCAACCAGCGGCCCCAGCCCGGTGTGGCGGAAGCCCCAAGGCATCCAGTCGCCGCCTGAGCCGGAGAATTGATTGATGATCATCACCTTGGGTCCGAAAATTGCGTCAAGCGGCGACGTGAACACTTCGCCCTGCCGCGTGTACCAGTAACTCGTCAGCTTGCGCTGCATCGTTTCGATGATGTAATTCGCGATGGAACCGCCGGTGTTGAACCGTTCATCCATCACCGCGCCCGATTTGCCAACCTGCGCAAAGTAGTAGCGATTAAAATTGGTGAACCCGCCGCCAGCGGTGTTGGGCAGGTACACATACGCCAGTTTTCCGCCGCTCAACTTGTCCACCGTCTCCATGTTGTGAACGGTCCAATCGCGATGCCGCAAGTTCAATTCGTTCGCGACGGGCACAACAGTGACTTCGCGCGATCCGGAACCATCCGCGTTCGGCCCGACCTTGAGGGTTACCTGCTTGTTGGCTTTGTCGAGGAAGAAACTGTAAATATTATCCGAGCCGTGCACTTCGCGTCCGTCGACAGCGAGGATGTAATCGCCTTCCACGACATTGACCCCCGGCTGCGTTAACGGCGCTTGCAGATCCGGATTCCAATTTTCTCCGTAGTAGACGTGCGCGATCCGGTAACGGTCATTCTCGATTTTGTAATCCACGCCCAGCAGTCCCACCGTGACCGGAGGAACCGTGGGAATTGCGCCTCCGCGCACGAACATGTGGCCCACGTTCAGGTCACTCAACATCTGATCGAACATGAAGTTCAAATCCTCGCGGCTGGCGAGGCCCGGCAGATATTTCGCGTATTCGGCCTCGGCTTTGTTGAGATCGAGCCCATGGAAGTTTGGCGCGTAGAAAAAGTCGCGCTCGATGCGCCACACCTCGTGGTACATCTGCTTCCATTCCGCCCGCGGGTCCACCCATACCTTCATGTCTGCCATATTCAAGGTGCCTTCGCCCGGCTTCACGGGAGCCGCTGTCGGCGCGATACCCCAATGCCCCTTCTGTTCATAAAGCAGCTTCTCGCCGTTGAATGACACGTCAAAGGATTGCACGCCGGAAATAATCGGGAAGGCCTTCCGCGTTTTCATGTCGAACCGCGTGATCACCACTCCCGGCGGCATGCCAAACGCTCCGCCTTCCTCGCCCGGCGGCAATTCGGCCAAGAACAATTCGCCCGTCTTACCGGCCTCAATTCCAACGTAATTGCGCGCCGGAACGGGCAGAGCCAGGATGCGCTGCCCGATATTTTCGAAGTCGATGGTTACCTTCGGTGTTTCCTCCTTCTTTTCCTTTTCAGCAGTCTCCTTCGGCTCGGGCTTTTTCTCCGCCTTCTCCTCGTCGCTCTCAGGCGCGAGCGGCGACTTCATGTCCTTGCCCAACACGGCGACGTAGACGCTGCGCGTTACCGTATGGTCGTAGCTTGACATGTCGAGCCAGGCAGTCGTGGGTCCGGAATTCGTGCTGGCCGTGAAATACAAATACTTTCCATTCTTGTCCCATACCGCAGAGCGCGCATCGCTCATGCCATCGGTGACTTGCGTGCTCTTGCCCGTCGCGAGCGAATACACAAACACCGCGCGCATGTGGTTCTGCATCAGCTTCGTGTACGCAATCCATTCGCTGTCGGGCGACCACGATGGATCGAGCGTCCGCTCCGGCGTTTCGAATACGTCGGAATCAATTTTTACGGGCGTTCCCTTATCGAGGTCCACGTACCAAACGCTCAGCCGCTTGTCCGTGTATGCAATTTTCTTGCTGTCCGGCGACCATTGGGGGTCGTAAAAATACGACGGCGGGTTGCCAAGATTAATCTTCTTGACGGCTCCCATCCCGTTTTGGTCCTTGATATGGAGCGCATACTCGCCCGACTCGTCCGAGAAATACGCAATCGACTTTCCGTCGGGTGACCACGCCGGCGTGCGGTCTGCAACGCCCGGCGAGTTCGTGATGTTACGCACATCGCCATGCTCCGCCGGCACCGTCAAAATTTCTCCGTGTGCCTCGAATACAGCGCGAACGCCCGTTGGTGAAATCCCCGAGGAAAGAATATTTTTCTCCACGCTGTCGAAATGCGGCATCACCTGGGGGAAATCGCCGGTGACGTGAATCGCCACCGCGCGGTCGCGATGCGTCGCGATGTCGTACACGTGGATCGCGCCAAACTGCGAGTAAATAATTGCGTCCGGTCCCGCCGAGGCTTCCTTGATCGGCATGCCGTCATTGGGAATCAGTTGCGTCTCTTTTTTTGTCGCGGGGTCATACTCGCAGAGCGTGAACGGCCCTTTTTCGTCCGAGAGAAAATAAATTTTGTTTTTCACCCACATGGGATCGAATTCGTTCCAATCACCGCGCGGGATTTCCTGGTAACTCGAATCCGACAACTTGGCGATCCAGATTTTCGATTCCGTGCCTCCTCGATAGTGCGACCATGTGCCCCACGGAAATGCCACGGGACGGTAGGCGATCTCGTCGCCGTTCGACGAATATGAGCCCTCATAGGCCAGCGGGAACGGCAGCTTCGTGGGCAATCCCCCCGTCACTGGAACAGTGAATAGATTCGCCACGCCGCTGGCGAATGAATCGCGGGTCGAATCAAACAGCACATTCTTGCCGTCCGGCGTCCATCCAGCCACGATATCGGGCGCGGGATGATAGGTCAGCCGCTTCGGCACTCCGCCGTCCGCGGAAACCACGTACACATCCGTGTTGCCGCCATACTGGCCCGAAAACGCGATCCATTTTCCGTCCGGCGAAAAATACGGGTTGGATTGAATGCCGATTCCTGTCGTCAATCGAATCGCGTCGCCGCCGTTCCGGCCGACGCTCCACAGTTCTCCGCCGTAGACGAAAACAATCTGCGTCTTGCTGATCGCCGGCTGTTGTAGCAGGAGCGGCGTGGAACCGGACTGCGCGTAACACACCGCCGCCACCATAAAGACACACAGGGCCAGTGCTACTTTCCTCATCGATAATTCTCCTTTGCGGGACTTCCCTGTCTAGTACGCGTGCGCGGCAAAAAAGGTTCCCGCACACTCGTTGCAGAAAAGCAGATAAACGGGAGCCATCCCATTTGAAAATGAACGGCGAGTATATCGCTCGCCCTAAATCCTGTCCATGGGACACTCGAGGCGGCGTCCTGCCAGCTTTTTCTTTCAGAAACCCTGTGCTAGACTGTCGCAGCAAGGGCACATAATAGGCTCCTGCCAGTTTCTTCTGCGAGGCATTCCGTATGTCCGGACATTCGAAGTGGGCGACCATCAAGCACAAGAAGGCCGCGACTGATGCGCGCCGCGGCAAGGCCTTCACCAAGATCATTCGCGAGATCATGATCGCCGCGCGCTCGGGTGGCGCGGACCCCAATACGAATCCCCGCCTTCGCACCGCCATTCTTGCCGCGAAAAACGAGAACATGCCCAACGACAATATAGAGCGAGCCATCCTCCGCGGCACCGGTCAAATGGAAGGCGAAGTCCTCGAGGAAGTGACGTTTGAAGGCTATGGGCCCGGCGGCGTGGGAATGTTGGTGCAGGTGGTTTCCAGCAACCGCAATCGTATCGTCAGCGAAATTCGCCACCTGATGGCCAAGCACGGCGGCAGCATGGCGGAGACGGGCGCCGTGGGTTGGATGTTCCACCGCAAAGGCGACATCACGGTGGCAAAAGAAGCTGCGGACGAGGAAAAGATGATGGGCGTAGTCCTCGATGCGGGTGCCGAGGACCTGAAAGACGATGGCTCTTTCTGGGAGGTCGTAACTCCACCGGAAGCTTTCGACAAAGTCCGCGAGGCTCTGATCGCAGCGGGGATCAATCCGGCGGCTGCCGAAATTGCGTGGGTTCCGCAGAATTACGTGAAGCTCACGGGAGCGCAAGCGCAACAAATGCTAAAGATGGTCGAGGCGCTCGAAGAGCACGACGACATTCAGCACGTCTACGCTAACTTCGACATCGACGAAAACGAGATCCAGGCGGCCGTTGCCAGCTAGTTTTTCGGTGCGTGTATTGTTCTTCGCGTTGCGCTTGGCGAAAAAGTGCTACCCCCGAATTTTCTTCTGCGCGTAGACTGAACCACGTCATGGCCCCGCCAGCGGATGGTCATGACATCACCATGCCCGCAAACGGTTCAGTCGCGCGCAAAACGCTACGCGTTCTCGGCCTCGATCCTGCGCTCGCCGGCGCCACCGGCTATGGGGTCGTCGAGTTAAACGGCCAGGCGGCCGCCATGCTTCGCTTCGGCGCGTTGCGTTTTCCTGCGCGCGCCAGTTTCGCCGAACGCCTTCGCGAAATCCATCAGATGGTCGCGCAACTCGTCGACGAGTTCTCCCCCGACGCTGTTGCGGTAGAATCTGTCTTCGCGGCGCTCAACATGCGCACAGCCCTCAGACTTGCCGAAGTGCGCGGCGTGATTTTGCTCGCCGCCGCGCAGGCGGACATTCCCGCGCACAGCTATTCCCCGCGCGAAGTGAAGGCCAGCGTCACCGGTTTCGGCGGCGCTTCGAAGCTGCAAATGCAACAGATGATCAAGGTGCAACTTGGGCTTTGTGAGCAGCCCGAACCGGCGGACGCCGCTGACGCACTTGCTGTCGCGCTGTGCCATGCGCATTTCGCACGCGCCGCCGAGCGTCTGGAGCGCAGCATGGTTCTCAATCCGGCGCCTGCCATATCCCGCGCTCGTTCGCGCAGCCATTTTTCCGCAGGGCGCATCCCAATCCAACGATGAAATCCAGCGCCTCGAAATTGGTGCCCTTCGCCGTTCTCTTGCTCTCGTGTCTTCCGTCAACTTTCGCCCAATCGCCGGCTTCCGAAGCTTCGCCCGGCGACGGCCAAGGCGCCACCCTCAGTTTTCGCAGAGTTTTTAAATCCAGCTATCCCGAATTTGCGGAAATTAAAGTCAACCAGGACGGCTCCGGCACCTACGACATTCGCCAGCTCGATGACACGGCAAGCCCTCAACCGATGCAAATCGGTCCAGCGCTCGCGCACAAAATGTTCGGACTCGCCGCCGAACTGCACAACTTTGATGGAGTCGATCTCGATGTTCACCGCCGCATCGCCGATCTGGGCCAGAAAACTTTCAGCTATCAAAAAGGCTCGGAGAAGTTCCAAGTGACTTTCAACTACACTTTGAACAGTACGGCCAACCAGCTTCTAGCCGTTTTTAACGGCTTGCAGCGGCAAGAACTCGACCTGAGCGACATGGTGCGCACCATGCGTTACGATCATCTTGGCGTGAACGACGTGATGACTCGCGTGCAGAGCGACATAAGAAACAAATTGCTTCCCGAGCCAGAGGCATTGCTGCCAACACTTGACGAACTCGCCGCGAACGACGAATTGGTTGACATCGCCCGCCAGCGCGCCCGCGCGATCGCCGAACAAATCCGCAACAATCACTAACACTAAACGCGTTGTACCTTTCGCTTGCCGAATCTTCGAGCGCTGGTACTACGCAATTGCCGTGCGACGCCCGGCGCGGCGAATTCGCTTGACCGGGCTTCGCCAAAGCGCGAGCATACTAGCAGTGTCTGTGCATCCTTCGGTGAGGTTGCACTCTCAGTGTCTCGAATACCCCAAAAGGGGGTGCCTTATGCGCCGTTCCGGTATTAGCCTGCTTCTCCTCAGTTTTGCGGTTCTCAGTTGGACTGCTGTCGCCAGACCAGCGCAACCCTCTGGCCTGAGCTACGCGCGCATCGTGCGCTTGAGCCTCGTCGCGGGTGACGTCCAAGTAACGCGCCCTGGCCATTCTGGCTGGGAAGCCGGCGCACCGAACATGCCCATCACGCAGGGCGTTACCATTGGAACCAACGACGGGCGCGCGGAAGTGCAATTCGAGGACGGCAGCACCGCCTGGATTGCCGAGAACACGCTTGTGCAATTTACGGAGTTGGCTCTTTCCGATGGTGGTCGCATCACCAAACTGACGCTCGCGCAGGGCACAGTCAGCATTTACGCCGATCTCAAGCGTGCTGACGTATTTACACTCGCAGTTGGGCAGCAGCAGATCGTGGTCCCGAAGCGCTCGCTTTTCCGCGTGGATGCTTTTCACGATGGCGCTTCCGTCAGCATCCTGCAGGGCCGGTTGCAAGTCACCGGGTCTGCCGGCGCGCAAACCTTGGTGAAAGGCCAGACGCTCGCCTACAAATCCAAGGTCGAGACCAGTGCCATTCGGCCGAATCCAAAGCTGGATGCGTGGGATCGTTGGGTCAGCAATCGCGAACAGACGATGCAAGTGGAAACTGCGCAGTCGCTTTCCTATGCGAATGCACCATTCAGTTATGGGATGAGCGATCTTTCCGCCTATGGCGGCTGGAATTATTTCGCGGGCTATGGCTATGGCTGGCAGCCGTTCGGTATAGGCGCCGGCTGGGTGCCGTTCTCGATGGGTGAATGGGATTCTTACCCCGGGATTGGCTGGACGTGGATTAGCGCGGAGCCATGGGGTTGGGTGCCGTATCACTTCGGCAATTGGGCATTTTCGCCCGTTTATGGCTGGATGTGGTTTCCGGACAATTTCGGCTTTTGGGATCCCGCGCCTGTAAATTGGTACGGCTACGGAAATCAGGTGGCGTGGTCGCCGCGCACAGGAATCGGCAACAAGATGCCGACTGCGCCGCGTATTTTGATTGTGAGCCACTCGAAATCCATTGGCCGAACCAGTTCCGTTCGCATCGTTACGGCAGAGGGCGTCAGCAGCCGTCCGTTTCAAGCGCTGCCGGGTGGCCCGCTTGAAAACGGCAAACTTCCCCGCTTCGGTGATGCGGCTCTAGCCACGAATCGCAACGTCTCCTCGCAAACGCCGAGGGCCTTTGTTCCCACGGCTCCGAGTTTGGCGCAGCTGCAGAGGTCGCCCGCCACCAACAGCGACGTACCTGCGATGAAAATGAATTCGCGTTTGCCAGCCGCTCCCGCGCCGCAAATGTTCAGGGCCGAAAACGCCATGCGCATGCCCACCGCCGTTCCTCACCGGCCTGCGCCGATGTATTTTCCACGGGAATCAGCGCCGATGGGAATCAATTCGCCGTCAGGTTTTAGCGCGCGGAGTTCCTCGGGTCCCGCATTTTCCGAGCCGAGAATGTCGGGCCCAGCAATGGGAGGAAATGCCGCCCCTGCGCCGGCAGCGCATGCAGTCGCTGCTGGCAGGCCGCACTAGAAGGCCGAAAGCTCTGCTGAAGTAGCGTGCAGCTATAGCCGGATTCTGCACCAAACCTCAATTTATGTTGATGAAATGAGTCACGCGGAAGTGAGATTTTAGTGTGCGTCCGCGAGGCTAAGGCACGACAATTCCGGCGTAACCGACTACGTCGTCCCGATCGTTATTCACGTCCGCTGAAGTTGCATACTGCAGGAGCTCGGCACTGTTCGATCCTAACTCTCGTGTCGCTGTAATCATCGCCACGGCAGGCCCGTATCCGCACATTGTGATGTTTTCACGGCGCACCGTGTCGTAAAGCCCTCGCGCGTCCAAGGCGAGAATCGCGTCGATTGCTTTTCGGTCCTTCACGCGCGTGATCGCCTCGCTTTCGCGGTGATTCATGTCCGAACTCGCGACAATCAGGACCGCGTCCTTCTGATTGCGAACCACCTTTGCCACCGCGAGCCCCAACATTTCGAGTGCGTCGAAGCGGTCTGTTCCGAACACGATGGGAACAAACGTGAAGTCCGCAACAAGCCTCTGCAAAAATGGCAACTGCACTTCGAGCGAATGCTCGCGCGCGTGCGCGACCGCATCCTCGCGCAGCGGCGGAAAAGCTTCCTTTAACTCAGACGCGAGCGCCGAATCAACGCGCGCGTCGCCAAGCGGCGTCCGCCACGCCCCTTCGGAAAGTATCGCCAGGCGCTCGCCGTGTGGATAATGCCGTGGGCCCAGAAGTATGAATCGCGACGGCAATTCCAAAGCGCCATACACAGCGCCAGCCACGCGTCCGGAATAAATATACCCGGCGTGCGGCGCCATGCACGATCGCGCGCGAACTTTTTCGGGCGCAGCGGTAACACATTCGTCGATCTGGCTCAGCAGAGCGGCAGCGTCAGCGGGATAAAAACGTCCAGCAACAGCGGCGGGGCGAATCATGAAGACCTTTCGGTGGGATTGTACCGCTATCGAGGCGGCTTCTGCGGGTTCAAAACGCTTTCGAGGCCTTGCCTTTAATGGATTGGGCTACCGTGCTTCCGTCGGCATACTTGATCGTCACGCGATCACCGGATTGATAACCACCCTTGTCGATTAACGGCTGCAGCTTCTTCGCCACGTCGGGCGAAAACGTGAACGTGCGCACAATGTACGAATTCTTCGGGTCGCGCACGATGATGGAAACCGTATTCATGCGGATCACTTCACCCTTGAAAGTGTCGAGCTTTACCTTGGGTGGCTTTTGGGTTTTCGCCTTGACGGTAATCGTCTTGCCGGTGTTCACCTGCGCCAACGCGCGCGGCGCAATACCGCTAAACGAAGCCGCCAAAAAAATGATGAGCCCGATTCGTTTACACATCTTCGACATTTTCGTCCAGGGATATCTTGAGCGACTTCAGAAACTTGATGTCCTGCGCGGTGATGTCCACTTTGGCTTCTTCGGCGCGCTCATCGAGTACTTCTTCGTCCACGCGAATGTGCAGCGATTCCAGGAACCGCCGGTCCGTTGTCGTCATCTTCGATTCCTGCGCGGGCCGCTGCGCCAGGCCGATGGTCGCGTCCAGTTTCAGCACGATGTCGTATCCGGCCGAGCGCACGTTCGCAATCGCTTCCGCGATCTTCTCCGAGTCCGCCACGGAATCGTTGATCGCGTGGCCCAGTTCGCGGAGCAAAGCTTTTAAGTTGTCATCGAGCCGCAAGGTCGTCCTCCTCGCTCTGAATCTGATTTTATGGCCGCAGCGGCAAGGATACAAGCAGAAGTGCGCCACCCGGCACTGCACCTTTGGCCAGTCCTATGTATTAGAATGGGAGCATGGCCGTCAATGGATATTCGCGTTCCCACCCGAACTGGGTTTCGGCGCTCTGGCGCGGCGGCACCACTATGTTTCGCGCTTTTTGGAAGCTTGCGCGCCAGCTTTTCCACGAAGCCACCGGGACGCTCTTCGCTCTATTCGCGTTATACGCGGGCGCCGCTGCGTGGAAGCAAGGCCATCAGCCCGGCGGCCAGTGGATCGCCGCCTTCGCCCTTGGCTATGCATTGATGATGATCTGGTTTTCGTTTTCGTCTTTCCGCAGCGCGCGGCGCGTACGCTGAATTGCCGAAGCACATGAATAAAATTCCCACAAGAACTCAAGCGGCCACCGGGAGAAATAAGGACCTCGATCCAGAGCGCAAATTGTCTTCTGCTGTCTTGCCGATCGATGTTGTCGTAACGCCCGAGCATCTCCAAGGCTGGAACGCCGAGCGCGACCTGGGCTTTCCCGGACAGTTCCCGTTCACGCGCGGCATTTATCCCACGATGTACCGTGGCCGCTTCTGGACCATGCGCCAGTACGCCGGATTCGGCACGGCTGCCGAATCGAACCAGCGCTACCGTTATTTGCTCTCGCAGGGCCAGACCGGACTTTCCGTCGCCTTCGACCTTCCCACGCAAATCGGCATGGACTCGGACCACGCGCTCGCGCACGGCGAAGTCGGCAAAGTCGGCGTGGCCATCGATTCGCTGGACGATATGGAAACTCTTTTCGACGGCATCCCGCTCGACCGCGTCTCCACGTCCATGACGATTAATTCCACCGCCGCGATTCTGCTCGCGCTGTACGTCGCCGTCGCGAAAAAGCAGGGTGCTGACCTTCGCCGTCTCTCCGGCACGGTGCAGAACGACATCCTCAAGGAATACATCGCGCGCGGCACGTACATTTATCCCATCCGGCCGGCGATGCGTATCGTCACCGACATTTTCGCCTGGTGCCGCGCGGAGATTCCCAACTGGAATGCCATTTCCATTTCCGGCTATCACATTCGCGAGGCCGGCTCAACCGCCGTGCAGGAAGTCGCTTTCACGCTGGCGAACGCCATCGCGTACGTTGACGCGGCGCTGACCGCCGGCCTGCAAGTCGACGATTTCGCTCCGCAGCTTTCCTTTTTTTTCAACTCCCACAATGGCCTGCTCGACGAAGTCGCGAAGTTCCGCGCCGCTCGCCGGCTGTGGGCGCGCGTGATGCGCGACCGCTTCCACGCTCGGGACGAGCGCTCAATGCTTCTCCGCTTTCACGCGCAGACGGGCGGTTCCACTCTTACCGCACAGCAGCCGGAGAATAATCTCGTTCGCGTCGCGTTGCAGGCGTTCGCTGCGGTTCTCGGCGGCTGCCAGTCTCTGCACACGAATAGCCTGGACGAAGCCCTCGCGCTGCCCACCGAGCAATCCGCCCTCCTCGCCCTGCGCACGCAACAGCTCATCGCCCACGAAACGGGTGTGACGAACACGGTTGACCCCTTTGCCGGTTCCTACGCCGTCGAGCATCTCACCAACGAAATCGAGCGCGGCGCATCCGAATACATCGCCAAGATCGATGCGTTCGGCGGCATGCTCCGCGCCATCGAAACGGGTTTCGTGCAATCCGAAGTGCAACAGGCGGCCTATGAGTATCAACAGGCGGTCGAGCGCAGTGAAGTTGTCGTCGTGGGCGTGAATCGTTTCACCGAAAATGAAGGCAAGCATATTCCCACGATGCGCATCAATGCCGAAGGGGAGCGTTCGCAAGTGGCGCGCTTGAATGCTTTGCGCGCCCGACGCGATAGCGCCAAATCCAAGGCGGCTCTTGCGGAAGTCGAACGCCGCGCCCGCTCCACCGAAAATCTGATGCCTGCGATTCTCTTCGCCGTCGAATCCTATGCGACAGTTGGCGAGATTTCAGATGCGCTCCGCCGCGCCTTCGGCGAATACCAGGAATCCGTCGTCATTTAGGCTCATTTCCGTGGCTCGCAAATCCAAACTGATTCTGGCATCGAGCTCGCCGCGCCGCGCGGAAATCCTCCGCAACGCCGGATTCGATTTTGAAGTCGTGCCCGCGCATGCCGACGAAACGCGGCGTCCCAACGAAGCCACAGCCGATTACGTTCGCCGCCTCGCCGAAGCAAAAGCTCGCACTGTTGCGCGGCAACTCGCGAAAGACGCTGCTGGCGATTCCACTTTTATCATCGCCGCGGACACAGTCGTCGTCATCGACAACGAAATCCTCGGCAAGCCTTCTTCGGCCGCGAATGCACGCGACATGCTCCATCGCCTCAGCGGGAAAACGCATGAGGTCTACACGGGATTGTCAGTTCTGCGAGGGAATGCTAGCCGCACGGTAATGGAAGCGACGCGCGTCACGTTTGCAACGCTAAGTGAACGGGAAATCGGCGATTACATCGCCACAGGCGAGCCATTCGACAAAGCTGGCGCCTATGCCATCCAGGGACAAGGCGGCAAATTCATCTCACGCATCGAGGGTTGCTATTTCAACGTGATGGGTTTGCCTCTCGCGCGCCTCTACGCGATCCTGCGCGACTTCAAGGAAAATTCAAAGTAGAAGCAGCGCCGAGCGCGGTAGCCTGAAAAAACAAACGGCAGCCGTTTGGCTGCCGTGGCGATAAAACCCGAAACAATCCGTGTCGCTTACTTTTTCTCTTCGTAGGGCGGAGTCGCCGGCGTCACGGGTGGAGGAGGCGGAGGCGGCGTTGTCGAAGGCTCGTCGCGCATCCCCTGCTTGAATTCTTTGATACCCGTCCCCAAGCCGCGCATCAGTTCCGGGATCCTGCGCCCGCCAAACAGAATCACCACGATGATCAGGATCAACAGCAAATGCATCGGGCTAAGTTCCATAAAGCCTCCTTACAACACCCGTTTCTGCAGCGGGCGTCCACACTTGCCACTTCTGCGACAAAGCTATCTACTTCAAAGTATAACACGCTCATTGCCCACGCGGCGCGTCAACCGCTCCCGGTCGAGGTATTCGAGCAGGGGTATGGCGTATTTCCGGGTCACCTGGGTCAGCTCTTTGAACGCGGCAATCGGCAGCCGTTCGCCGTTCTTCTTCTTGTATGAAGCGAGAAGCGCCCGCAGATGTTCGACGGCGCTCTTGTGAAATACCAGCTCATCGGTCACTTTCACCAGCATTTTCTCGCGAAGCAGGATTTGTAGCAGTTTCTGCGCGCGCCGAGTGTCGACGGGCAATTTCCCGAGCACCTCGTTCACTACCGGAGCCGCAAGCCCCGCGCGCTCGAATTCCTGCGCGATCTGCTCCTTCGCGCGCGATTCCTCCGCCGAAAGCGCAATCTCGCGGCCGGCCCGCTGCACGATGTCGCCCGCAATCACGATTTTTCGCTGCGCGGCCAGCTCGTCGAGTGCCGCGCGAAAAACCTCTGGCCTCACTTTCGCGGCCACCCTTCCGCGCAGGTCTTCCTTCGCAATTCCCTGAGCGAGCGGATTCTCCTTATGAAATTCTTCGATTTCTCTTTCCGCATCGCGCAGCAGGGTGTTCATTCCTTCCGCCGAAGCCACGATCAGAGGCTGCTCGGCAACCACGCGAACCCTCCGCGCCTCGACAAGCTTCTGAATCGTCTGCCGCGCCTCGCTTTCGAGCCACGCCGTCCGTGCAATAATCCTCGCAAGTTCCACGCCGCGAGCGTCCTCCAAAGCCAGCGCCGCCAGAATCTCGTCGCGCTTGCCGCTTTCCCATGCCTCGAGCAACCGCTCCGCGCCGGCATCGTTTTTTTTGTGACGCGGCGCCAGTGCATCAAGCACCACGCCTCCACCGATCGTCACCAGCGGCGAGAATTGCCGCAGAATAAACCGATCGCCCGGCAGCGATAGCACTGCTTCGTCGAGCCGAAGTTGCGCCAGCGCCGTGCCGCCAGGCGCGAGCACCTCTTGGCCCAACAAACTGACGTTCGCCACGGTCTCTGCCGTGCCTTGATGAAGATGCACACGCGTCCGCGTTTTCATCGCACGCGCCGAAGGCAACAGCGTCACTCGGACATCGATTTGCTGCGTCGCTTGAAAAATCCCGGACGTCGCCAGAGCCATTCCGCGCTCAATTTCTCCCGCCTCGATGTCCGCCAGATTCACGGCGGTTCGCTGTCCTGCTGCGGCTTGCGATACGGCGCGTCCTCCGGAGTGCAACCCGCGCACGCGCAGCCGGCGTCCTGCCGGAAACAGCTCCACTTCATCCCCGGTGCGCAGCGTGCCCGAAATCAGCGTCCCCGTAACCACCGTGCCAAATCCCTTCATCGCAAACGCGCGGTCGATTGGCAATCTGGCGTATCGCGAAGCGTCTTTCCCGCGAACGGTCGCGGCCGCCTGCGCTAGTTCCCGCTTCAATTCCTCCAGACCCGCGCCAGTTTTGGCGCTGACTCCCACAATCGGCGCACCCGCCAGAAATGACCCGCGAACAAATTCCTCAGCCTCCAATTTCACCAGGCCCAGGACGTCCGGTTCGACCAAATCGGCCTTCGTGATCGCAACGATCCCGCGTTCAATTCCCAATAGCCGGCAAATATCGAAATGCTCGCGCGTCTGCGGCTTGATCGACTCATCCGCCGCGATCACCAGCAACACAAGGTCTATTCCTCCGGCGCCGGCGAGCATGTTTCGCACGAACCGCTCATGTCCCGGCACGTCGACAAATCCCAGCCGCGCATCGCCCAAATCGAGAAACGCAAATCCGAGATCAATAGTGATTCCCCGGCGCTTCTCCTCCTCCAAGCGATCTGGATGCGTTCCTGTGAGCGCCTCGACAAGCGCCGACTTGCCGTGGTCAATGTGACCCGCTGTGCCGACAATGACGTGTTTGAGCATGATCTCGCGCCCTGATGCATTGGGGCGGCCTTAGGCTAGCCGACTCGCTGGATTGGGTCAAACGTCTGGTAGATGTACAAGGTGTGCAAGAGCCGCAGCGAAGGGGAAACGGGGTGTCAATAATTGGAATTTAATGGGTGCTATTTCCGCGCGGACCTCATTTCGAGAAGGATCGCATCGGCAGCCTTCACCGGATCTGGCGCTGCCGTAATTGGCCTGCCCACGACCAGATAATCGGCTCCCGCCCGGATTGCGCTTCCTGGTGTTGCAACCCGCGCCTGGTCGTCCGTCTTGGCATCCGTTCTGGCCGAGCTGTTGGATGTGCCTGGCCGCACGCCCGGCACCACGATCAGCATTTTGGAACCGATGGCCTTGCGTACGGCTTCGATTTCGCGCGCCGACGCGACGATCCCATCGACTCCGGCCTCCTGAGCCAACCGAGCCAGCGCCACCACCCTGCTTTCGACGGGCCCGGCCAGTCCTATGCGTTTTAATGCTAGGTCATCCAAGCTCGTAAGGATCGTCACTCCCAGCAGTTTTGGAGCGTTTTTCATCCCCCGTAGCGCGTCCTTGGCGGCACGCATCATCTCCAAGCCGCCTGTGGTGTGAAGGGTCAGCATTCGCACTTTAGGGAGCCGCGCTGCGGCGGAAACTGCCCCAGCTACCGTGTTTGGAATGTCGCAGAATTTCAGATCGAGGAATACGCCCGGAACGAGCCGTGCAACTCGCTCGACCGCCGCGGGGCCCTCGGCGGTGAAGAGTTGGCTGCCGATCTTAGCCAAACCAGCCCGGCCCTTTAATTTGCGAATGAATTGAATAGCTTCCGAAAGACGGGAAAAGTCCAGAGCGACAATCAGTTGCCGACGTGCACGGTCTTCGATGGTGGCACCTTGAGCAGTTGAACTCTCACGCGGGCGACCCCGCGCTGAGCAAATCCGAGCTCCCGCGCAACTTCGTACGAAACGTCCAAGCTTCGCCCCGGAACATACGGCCCTCGGTCGTTGATTCGAACGATGGCGCTCCGGTGCGTCCGCAGGTTCTCCACTCTTACCACGGATCCCAGCGGAAGGCTAGGGTGGGCTGCGGTCTGGGCGTACATATCATAGATTTCGCCGTCCGCCGTCAATTGCCCGTCAAAGTCTCCGCCATACCAGCTAGAGAGGCACACCCATGTCTTCAACGGCTTTGGGTGCAGTCGAGGGTTCGGCCTGGCTAAGCCAGAGCTCATCGCGCCATAGTTTGCGGACCAAGCTGGTCCACTATGTGCCGGACGAGCCGGCGCATTCATGGCTGGAACAAAAACGAGCGCCGCAACCACGGTCAAAATTGCTTCCCGGATTAGTGTTCGTTTTGGTCTCATAGTTTAGTAACCCATTCAAAATCAATAACATTTTACCTTATTTGCGGTCCTCTCCTCAATACATATCTCCCTTCAATTGTCAGTCTAATTTACTCGACAGACCCCCTTAAACCATTGATTGTATATATACTTAATCTCCTACAGTGGTGCCGCAAATCCTCCACCACGCTTTCCGACGCTCTCGGATCGGCAAAATGAGCCGTTCCAACCTGAATTGCGGTCGCCCCAGCCATGATGTATTCCAAGGAGTCCCCAGCCGTTTCGATCCCTCCCAAGCCGATTATGGGTATCTTTACCGTCTGGCTGACCTCGTAAACCAGCCGCAAGGTCAGGGGTTTTATGGCTGGGCCAGACAATCCCCCCGTCAAGCGCCCCAATCGGGACTTGTGCGTCTCCGGGTCAATACTCATAGCCGGGTAGGTATTGGCCACCGTTAGAGCATCAGCTCCGGCACCTGCTGCCGCTGTAGCGATTACCTTCACGTTTGCATTCGGGGCCAACTTGACCCACAGGGGTCTTTTCGTTGTTTTGCGTGCAGCATTTACGACTTGTGTAGTTAGTGTGGGATCGAGACCAAATTCCGCCCCACCTTGGTCCACGTTGGGGCAGGAGATGTTTAGCTCATAGCCAGCCACACCCTCGGCGTCTTCGAGGACCCGAATCACTTCGACGTATTCCGCCAGGGTATGCCCGAATACGTTGGCAATGATTGCCGTCCGGTATTTTCGCAGCTCGGGCAGCTTCTCAGCGACAAACGCGCGCACGCCAATGTTCTGCAATCCGACCGCATTCAGCATTCCGCCCGCGGTCTCGCACAGACGCGGCGCAGGCGCTCCCGCGAGGGGCTGGGCGGACAGTCCCTTCACCACGATCCCGCCGAGTGAATTCAAATCGACCAGGTGGGCAAACTCAACGCCGTAGCCAAACGTTCCGCTGGCGGCAATTACAGGGTTGGAAAGAAGGAGGGATCCTATACGGACGCTGAGGTCAACGTCCGTGGGCCGCCGGGCGCTTGCAGGCAGGCTCACCGAAAAAGAGTCTACCACGCACCGCGCTGCCCGCGCCACCCATACCGCGAACTACCCGAAGAACCGAAAATCCTTCCAGAACTCGGGCCAGCTTTGGCGCGGACCGCGACAGACAAAAATGTCAGGATGGTCGCGCGTTTCTTCGTTCTCGATCCCGTAGCGGTTCCATGTGTGCGCCACCAGTTTGCACGATACGAAATTGCTAGTTACAAAGCGGGGCGACAACCCCAGGACGATCAGCGTCTCCGGAGGCGGATTGCCATAGCCTCGCTCCCAAAACGAATTCGTGCCACTGATCGCCCCTGGCAATCCATAGCGCGGGCCATATAAATCCACGGCTCCCGCCTCACCGTAATTCCCGGCTAGGATTCCCATCCTTGCGCGATCTTCCGCTGGCAATGAGTCGCGAATTTGCGCCACGGTACCGACCAGCTCCTGCCATCCAATCTCTTCTCGTAAATCTCCATTGATCCCGACGGCAACCTTCCACCACGCCGAGTTGATCGGAGCAATGGGTAACGTCACTGCCGCCACGATGGCGATATCTGCCGCGAGAGCCGTCCAAACCATCGCGCGCAAAACGACTGACCATCGCGGCCACTTGATCCGCAACGATGCCAGCCACTGCTCGCCCCACACGCTGCCCGCGGCATACAACATCGGATACGCCGCTGCCAGATAGTAGCTTCGGCCCTTGACGATGACGAATACCAGCAACGGCACCACATACATCCAGCCCAGGGCGCGAAATCTCTTTTCTGTTCGCGAGAACAAGCAGAAGTAAAGCCCCATCATCCACAGAGGAAATGCGAATAGCGTAATGTTGATCTGGCCGGGAAGAAATCCTTTCGTCCGGCCGATGCGAATATCGCGCGCGTGAATGTGTCGCAGGAAATCCACCGACACAAAGCCATGCCGCGCCTCCCAAATCAGGTTCGGCAGGAAGATCACGAGCGAAGCGGCTACGCCATACCACAACCACTTGCTCTTGAGATACCGCCGGAGATCCGTGAGCAGCACGGCCGCCACAATGCCCGCCACGAAGAAAACCATGCCGTATTTCGCCATCATCCCCAGCCCGATCGCGCTCCCGATGGCCACCCACCACCGGGGATCGTTCGACGTGAGCAAGCGAACGACGAAGTAAGCCGTCAGCACCCAGCACAAGTAGTCAAACGACACATACTGCATCAGCGCACCGCCGGCGATGCAAAAGGGAATGGCCGCGGCTGCGGCAACCAGTTGAGCCCCTCGGCGTCCGCCCATCTCGCGCGCCATCAGTCCCGTCAGCACTACAGCCGCGGCCTCCGCCAACGCTGCGAAAAATCGGAAACCCGCCAGCGAAGTCCCAAAAAGGATCAGCGACAATCGCCCAAAAAACGGAGTCATCGGCGGATAGGCCACGTAGCCCCACGCGAGGTGACGCGCGTCGTCGAGAGTCGCCAGTTCATCGCGATGGAACCCGTAGCGCCCGCCGGTAATCACATGCGCGGCCAGCGTTGCCAGCGCCACATAAATCAGAATGGCCACATCGCTCCGCCAAATTGAACTTTGCGCAGCAGAATTTGCACCGGCCAAATCTGTGTCATGGCTCATGTGAGTTTGCTGATGCACGGTGAACGTCGATCCCTTTTCGCGGAATCCATCGAACGAATAGCCAGCGCATTATACATAGGCCGTGAAAGGTCACGCCAGGACTGCCAGCGTCTCGACAACGCGAGACACTTTGTGTACGTCCTTCAGAATTCCTTCTCTGTGTTACGATAGGTCGTCCTATGCGCATCATCGAGAAGCGCCAGCTCATGTCTGCGGACGAAATTCGCCGCACCCTCGAACGTTTGGCGCATGAGATCGTCGAAAAATCTGGCGGCGCAAAGGATCTCGCGCTCATCGGCGTTCGCCGCCGCGGCATCCCGCTCGCCGAGCGCCTCGCGAAATCCATTCGCGCTTCCTCCAAAGCAGAAATTCCCGTGGGCACGCTCGACATCACTCTTTACCGCGACGATCTTTCCACCGTTGCGCCGCAGCCCGTCGTCCAGTCGAGCGAAATCCCGTTCCCCGTCGACGATCGCGATATTCTTCTCGTCGACGACGTGCTCTATACCGGCCGCACCGTGCGCGCCGCTATGAACGGTCTTTTCGATCTAGGCCGCCCGCGCCGCATCCGCCTCTGTGTGCTGATTGACCGCGGCCATCGCGAATTGCCCGTCGAGGCCAGTTTCATCGGCCGCACCGTCGAAACCTCCGACGCCGAAATTATCGAAGTTCGCCTGAACGAAATTGACCACGAAGAGCGCGTCATGGTTATGGACCGTGTTGACTGATAATTCGTGCAAATATTCCTTTCCGTGTCATCCCGAACGGAGTGAGGGATCTGCTTTTTCTTTAATTTCACGCAGCGCACGGATTCCAAAGACAAATCCCATTTGCACCCGAGGGAGATTGTGCCGCATCGTTTCCGACATCTGCTGGCCATCGAACCGCTAACTCGCGAGCAGATCACTTTCCTTCTCGATCAGGCGAAGCCTTTTCAGGAATTCCAGCGTTACCCGCTGAAAAAACTCGCCACTCTGCGCGGCAAGACTGTCGCGCTCGCCTTTTTTGAAAACTCCACCCGCACGCGCATCAGTTTTTCGACCGCCGCATCGCGCCTCGGCGCCGACCAGATGAATTTGCAGGCCGAATCCTCCAGCCTGAAAAAAGGCGAATCACTCAGCGACACGGTCCGCACGCTCGAAGCCATGAAGCCCGACGCCATCGTCATTCGCCACAGCGCGTCCGGCGCCGCCGAATTCGTTTCCACGCGCGTCGACGTGCCCGTCATCAACGCCGGCGACGGCACCCACGAGCATCCCACGCAGGCGCTCCTCGACGCGCTTACCATTCGCGGCCGCGCCGGCACGCTCGATAATTGCAACATCACCATCATCGGCGACATTCTGCACAGCCGCGTGGCGCGTTCCAACATCCATCTCCTCTCGAAATTTGGCGCGCGCATCACCCTGTGCGGCCCCGCCATGTGGCTTCCGCGCGAACTCGAATCCCTCGCGCCCGGCATTCGCCGCATTCCGCGCCTCGAAGAGGCCCTCGAAGGCGCAGACGTCATCATGGCGCTTCGCATCCAGCAGGAGCGCCTGCACGAGCCTTTGCTTTCCGCTGACGAATATATTTTGCGTTACCAACTCACGCCCGCGCGCGTTCGCTTGGCGAATCCCAACGCCATCGTCTTGCATCCCGGCCCGATGATTCGCGGCCTCGAAATTGATCCTGTCGTGGCCGACAGCTTGCAGTCCTGCATTCTCGAGCAGGTCACCAACGGCCTCGCCGTGCGCATGGCCATTCTTTTTGAACTCATCGCCGGCTCTGCCGAGCCGCAAGAACAATCAAAGGAACCTCCGCATGCTTCTCATTAAAAACGGCCGCGTTCTCGATCCGGCTTCGAAAACCGATGCGCGCCTCGACGTCCTCATCGACAAAGGCCGTATCGCCAAACTCGCCGCTGGAATTTCCGCCGCCGACGCCATCGTTCTCGATGCCGCGAATTGCATTGTCGCTCCCGGTTTCATCGATCTTCATTGCCATCTCCGCGAGCCCGGCGGCGAAATCTCCGAGACCATCGAATCCGGCGCGCAATCCGCCGCCCGCGGAGGCTTCACCGCGATTTGCCCCATGCCCAACACGCAGCCGGTCAACGACAATGCTTCCGTCACGCGCTCCATCATGGAACGCGCCGCCGCCGTCTCGCCCGTGCGCGTTTGGCCCATCGGCGCTGCATCGAAAGAAAGCAAAGGCGAGCAGCTTGCCGACATCGCTGCCATGCAGCGAGCGGGCGCGGTCGCCGTCAGCGACGATGGCAAGCCCGTCGCCACCGCGCGCCTCCTTCGTCAAGTGATGGATTATTGCGGCCCGCTCGGCTTGCCGGTGATTGACCACTGCGAGGATTCTTCTCTCGCCGCGGGAGGCGTCATGCGCGAAGGCGCGCGTTCGATTCGTCTCGGCCTGAAAGGCATGCCCGCCGCCGCCGAATCCATTTGCGCGGGGCGCGACATCGAAGTCGCCGCGCTCACCGCAGGCCGCTTGCACATCGCGCATCTCTCCTCGCGCGGTTCGCTCGAACACGTTCGCGCAGCCAAGCGCCGCGGCCTTGCCGTCACTTGTGAAGTCACCCCGCATCACTTCACGCTGATCGACGAAGACGTCCAATACGACTCGCGCTTCAAAATGAATCCGCCGCTCGCTTCGCGCGACGACCGCGCCGCCCTCCTCGAAGGCCTCGCCGACGGCACCGTTGACGCCATCGCCACCGATCACGCCCCGCATCATCCCGCAAGTAAAGACGTCGAATTCGATCGCGCGCCCTTCGGCATCACTGGCTTTGAAACCGCCATCGCTCTCGCTCTCGAGCAACTCGTCCACACCAATCGCATTTCGCTTATGCGCATGGTGGAGTTATTCACCGCAGGCCCGGCGCGCGTCCTCGGCAGAGAAAATAAATTGCAAGAAGGTGCCCCGGCCGACATCACGATTTTCTCCGCCGACCGCGCCTGGACTTACCGCGCCGCGGAATCCCCCAGTCGCTCGCGCAACACGCCCTTCGATGGCCGCAATTTTCGCGGCGGCCCGATAGCCACCATCGTCGCCGGAAAAATCGCCTACCGCGCATAGTATTTTTCTTCTGGCCACGCCGGACATTTTGGGCCGAACTCGCCCTCCGAATGGAAACTGCGCCTCGATAATTTCTGGATTTTCCACCGCAAATTGCGACAATTATTGACTTGAACCCACTGACGAGCGTTCGATACCGCCGCCCATTTCACCTGTTGCCCCTGATTCTGATTGCGGCGCTGATGGCTGTCTCTGCGGCGGCTCAGCAACCACAATC
>Ga0307374_10002628_pt1 | contig 31650 bp, 22 predicted proteins | sample OX3MG_FD_202532 | JGI IMG/M metagenome (GOLD analysis project Ga0307374, IMG submission 202532) | Soil microbial communities from Risofladan, Vaasa, Finland - OX-3 | ecosystem: Environmental > Terrestrial > Soil > Coastal area > Acid sulfate soil | place: Finland: Risofladan, Vaasa | collected... | reverse complement strand
AGCACGGCGGCGGCGGCGACGGCGGCAGCGCGCTCGCCTTCGGCCGCCTGCTCGAGCGCCGAGGCGCCGTGGGCGTGGTAGGAGGCGCCGGCGTGGGTGAGCACGCCGCGCAGCTCGGCGCCGCGGGAGGCCAGCAGCTCGCCGATCGCGCGCAGGAGTTCGGGAGCGCCCGGGCGCACGCCGGCGCGGTGGCCGTCGGCATCGATCTCGATCAGGGCGGGGATGGGGAGGCCGTAGGCGCGCGAGCGCGCCGCCACCGCTTCGGCCTGCTCGAAGCTGTCGAGGATGACGCTCAGATCCACGCCTTGGGCGCGCAGCGCGATCACGCGATCGAGCTTGTGCGGCGAGATGCCGACGGCGTAGGTCATGTCGCGCACGCCGGCGGCGGCGAATTCCTCGGCCTCGCGCAGGGTCGAGACCGTGGCCGGGCCCGCGCGGCTGACCATCATGCACTGCGCCACCTCGACCGACTTGCAGGTTTTGAGGTGGGGGCGGAGCGCGACGCCCAGGCCGGCCATGCGGGCGGCGAGCCGCTGGAGGTTGCGCTCCATGCGGCCGCGCTCCAGCAACAGGCAAGGTGTTTGCAAATCGTCAAGGGTGGCGGGCATGGCTTACGTTATCATCCTGGACGGGAGAACCTGAATGCGCCGACATACACTGACTTTCGCCCTCGCCGCCCTCGCCGCGCTGGCCGCCGCCCAGCAGAAGGGGGCGCTGCTGCCCAACGGGCAAGAGATCACGCCGTTGGCCGCACCGGGGGCGCGTTTTATGGCGCTCAACCCCCATCTTGCCGACGATCCCAGCTTCACCGCGGGGCAAGCTGTTACCAGCCTGCTCAGCCCCGATGGCCGCACCCTGCTGATCCTGACCAGCGGCTACAACTTGATGCATTACGCCAGCGGCCCGCGCGCGGGGCGGCCCGACCGCGCCGACTCGAACGAATACGTCTTTGTCTTCGACGTTGCGGGGGCGCGGCCACGGCAACTGCAGGCGCTGCCGGTGCCCAATACCTACAGCGGGCTGGCGTTCAGCCCAAGCGGGAGCTTTTTCTACGCGTCGGGCGGGGATGACGACAACGTCCACATCTTCGCCCGCGGCGCCGGCGGCGCGTGGCGGGAGCAGGGCTTGCCGGTGGCGCTGGGCCACCGCCACGGCCTGGGGCAGGGGATGAAGCCGGAGGCGGCCGGCCTCGCGGTGAGCGCCGACGGGCAGACCATCGTGGTCGCCGACTACGAGAACGATGCCATCACGCTGCTGCGCCGGGGCGCGGCGGGCTGGGCCAAGGCGGCCGAGCTGGACCTGCGGCCGGGCAAGAACGATGCCGCCCAGAGCGGCGTGGCCGGCGGCGAGTTCCCCTATTGGGTGCAGATCAAGGGCAATGACACCGCCTATGTTTCGAGCATTCGCGACCGCCAGATCGTGGTGGTCGCCTTGAGTGGCGCGGCCCCCGCCATCGCCGCGCGCATCGCGCTGCCGGGCCAGCCCAACCGCATCCTGTTGAACCGCGACGGCTCGCGCCTCTACGTCGCCCAGGACAACGCCGACACGGTGGCGGAGATCGCGACCGCGAGCAACCAGGTGCTGGCGGAGATTCCGGTGGCGGCGCCGGCGGCGTTGTTCTCGGAAGCGGGCCATTACTTTGGCGTCAACCCCAACGGGCTGGCGCTCGCGCCCGACCAGCGCACCCTCTACGTCAGCAACGGCGCCGAGAACGCGGTGGCGGTGGTGCGGCTGGCGGCGGAGGGGGGCGGCAATGTGGCTGGGCTGATTCCCACTGCCTGGTATCCCAACGCGGTGAGCGCCAGTCGCGACGGCCGGCGCCTGTACGTGGTCAACGGCAAGAGCGACGAGGGCCCCAACGCCGGGTTTTCGCGCGGCCTAACGCCGGCCAAGCACCGCGCCGCCTCCGCCTCGAACCAGTACATCTACCAGCTCGACAAGGGCGGCTTCCTCAGCCTGCCCACGCCCAATGCCGTGGCGCTGGGCCGGCTTACCCGACAAGTGCTGGCCAACGACCACTACCTCGACCACCAGTCGCCGGCCGACCGCGCCCTGATGGCGGCTCTGCACCAGCGCATCCAGCACGTGATCTACATCATCAAGGAGAACCGCACCTACGACCAAGTGCTGGGCGATCTGCCGGTGGGCAACGGCGATCCCAAGCTGACCGAGTTTCCCCAAGCCAACACGCCCAACTTCCACGCCTTGGCGCAAGACTTTGTGACGCTCGACAACTTCGACTGCGCGGGCGAGGTGAGCGGGGTGGGCTGGCCGTGGTCCACCGCCGCCCGCACCACCGACGTGGACGAGAAGGAAATTCCGCCCAACTACGCCCACCGCGGCCTCAGCTACGACACCGAGGGCACCAACCGCAACATCAACGTGGCCGCGCGCAAGCGCAGCGACCCCGACCTGCTTCCGGGCACCGCCGACGTGGCCTCGCCCGACGCCGACGCCGACGGCAAGGACGAGGCCGGGCAGGGCTACCTGTGGGACTCGGCCCTGCGCCAGGGGCTTACGGTGCGCGACTACGGCTTCTGGGTGGACGGCAACTACAATCAGCGCCGGAAGAACGCGATTCCCGAGCTGCCCGATCCGGCGGCCAGCCACACCGTGGTGGCCTACTCCACCAGTCCCAGCCTGCGACCCTACACCGACCCCTATTTCCGCGGCTTTGACCAGAGCTACCCCGACTACTACCGCTATCAGGAGTGGGCGCGCGAGTTCGACCAGTACGCCGCCAACGGCAGGCTGCCCAACCTGGAGTTGGTGCGGCTTGAGCACGACCACTTCGGCAACTTCGGCGACGCCATCGCCGGGCTCCGCAGCCCCGAGATGCAGATCGCCGACGACGACTACGCCGTCGGACTGCTGATCGCCAAGGTGGCGCACAGCCGCTACCGCGATGACACGCTGATCTTTGTGGTCGAGGACGACGCCCAAAACGGCGGCGACCACGTGGATGCGCACCGCAGCCCCGCCTTCATCGTCGGGCCCTACGTCAAGCAGCACGCCGTGGTCTCGAACGCGTACAACACCGTCAGCCTGCTGCGCACCATGGAAGAGGTGCTGGGGCTGGGCCCGCTCAACCTGGACGACGCCAGCACCGCTCCCATGGCGGCGGTGTTCGACCTCAACCAGAAAGACTGGACCTACAACGCCACGCCCTCGCGCTACTTGGACGCCTCGACGCTGCCCATCCCGCACACGGGCGCGGCGCTGCGGCCCATCCATGACGGCGCCTGGTGGGCGCGGGCGACGAAGGGGATGGATTTTTCGGTCGCCGATCATTTGGACAGCGGGAAGTTCAACCAGATCCTGTGGGAAGGGTTGCACGGGGGAAACCAGTAAGCACGGAACAGTGAACCCTGGACCGGGCGGAACGAGTGGACAGTGAACAGTGGACAGTGAGGTGCGCATGCAGCCTGGAGGGTCGGAACGTCGCGGTGTGAGAACTGGGAACGGGGAACTTCTGGGGGGGCTATGAAACATTTGGCGATTGTGGTGGCTTTTCTCGGCGCCGCTTTGGCGGCGCAGCAAATTCCGGCTGCGGCGGTTGCGGGGCTGGCATGGCGCAGCATCGGGCCGGCCCGGACGGGAGGGCGCATCGCCGACCTGGCGGTGGCTGCGCCGCCGGGCGGGCCGGAGACGATGTACGTGGGCACGGCCTCGGGCGGCGTCTTCAAGAGCGCCAACGCCGGGGTGTCATGGACACCGATCTTCGACCACGCCGGCGGCATGCTCTCGATCGGCGCGGTGGCGGTGGCGCCGTCGAACCCCGACATTGTTTGGGTGGGCACGGGCGAGGTGGACAATCGGCAAAGCTCTTCGTGGGGCGACGGCATCTTCAAGTCGCAGGATGGCGGCCGCACTTGGCACAGCATGGGGCTGGCGGAGACGCGCCACATCGCCAAGATCGTGATTGACCCGCGCGATCCCAACACCGTGTATGTGGCGGCGCTGGGGCACCTCTGGGGCTCGAACCCGGAGCGGGGCGTGTACAAGACCAGCGACGGCGGGGCGAGCTGGAAGTGCGTGCTCTACATCAATGACAACACCGGGGCCACCGACGTGGCGCTGAGCGCGCGCAACCCCAAGCTCATCTTCGCGGCCATGTACCAGCGCCAGCGCAAGGGCTGGGGCTACAACGGCGGCGGTCCGGGCAGCGGTATTTTCCGCTCCAGCGATGGCGGCGCGACTTGGACCGAACTGCATCAGGGCCTGCCCGCGGACGACAAGGGCCGCATGGGGCTCGCCATTTTTCCGGGCGACGACAGCATAGTCTATGCCATCGTCGAGGCCGATCCGCCGGCGGGCGGACGGGGGGCGCGGCGGCCGCCGGCGCGCGGGGGCGTGTTTCGCAGCCTCGACCAGGGCGAGAGCTGGGAGCACATGTCGGGCCTCGACCCCCGGCCGACCTACTACAGCCGCATCTATGTGGACCCGCGCAACCCGGAGCGGGTTTACATCATGGGCTCGGAGCGTGGGTTTTACATCTCCGACGACGCGGGCCGCAATTTCCGCGACGTGTTCAGCCAAGTGCACGGCGAGGACCACGTGATGTGGGTGGACCCGGCGGACGCCAACCATCTGCTGATTGGCGGCGACGGCGGAGTCTCGCTCTCCTATGACCGCGGGCTGACGTGGCTGTTCCGCGACAACCTGCCCATCGGGCAGTTCTACGACATCTCGACCGGCAGGGCGCGCGACGCGGCGGCGCCGTTCCTGATTTGCGGCGGGCTGCAGGACAACGGCAACTGGTGCACACCCTCGGCGACGCGGCTGAGCTACGGGCTCTCGAACCGCGACGCCTTCAACATTGGCGGCGGCGACGGCATGCAGGCGGTGTTCGCCGGCAACAACCACACGTTGTTGGTGAGCGCGCAGAATGGGGCGACCAACCGGGTGGACCTCAATACCATGCAGCGGCAGAACATCGGGCCGGTGCAGCCGGAGGCGCGGCCGCCGGCCTCGGCCGGGCGGAGCGGCGGCTACCGCTGGTACTGGACCAGCCCACTCATCGTCTCCCACTTCGACCCCAAGGTGGTCTACACCGGCGCCAACGTGCTGTTCCGCTCTTTCGACCAGGGGGCGAGTTGGAAGGCGATCAGCCCCGACCTCACCGCCCACATCAACCGTGACAAGCTCATGATGATGGGCGCGCCCATCCCCGCCAAGGCGCTATCGAAAAACGACGGGCAAGACAACTTCAGCGCGCTGACGGTGATCGCCGAGTCGCCGCTCGACGCCAAGCTGCTCTACACCGGCGCCGACGACGGCACGCTCGAAGTCACGCGCGACGGGGGCGCGCACTGGACCGATCTCACCAAGAACGTCCGCGGGCTGCCGCCGACGACCAATGTCAGCGGCATCGAGGCCTCGCGCTTCGCCGTCGGCCGGGTCTACGCCAGCTTTGACGGCCACTTCAACGACGACTACCGCCCCTATATCTATGTCAGCGAGGACTACGGCCAGAGCTGGCGGCTGATCACCGCCGGGCTGCCGCAGACCTCGGTGCACCGGCTGCGCGAGAACCCCAGCAACCCCGACGTTCTGGTGGCGGGGCTGGAGGAGGGGGTATATGCCTCTTGGGACCGGGGCGCGCACTGGACCTCGCTCGACACCAACTTGCCGCCGGTGCCGGTCTACGACTTGGTCTATGCCAACGGCGGCCGCAACCTGGTGCTGGGGACGCATGGCCGCGGCATTTGGATGCTGGACGACGCCCGAGCGCTGACGGCGCTAGCGCCGGCGGTCGAGGCGCAGGCCGCGCGGCTGTTTCCCATTCCTCCGGCGCACCGGGTGACGCTCTACTCGCCGCAGGCTTGGTTTGGCGCGGGCGAGTTCTTCGCCCCCAACCCGCCGCAGGGAGCGGTGGCGACCTACTATCTCGCCCAAGGCGCCAAAAAGGAAGCTCTGGTGACCATCGCCAACGCCGGCGGGGTGGTGGTGCGCAAGTTTACGGCGCCGGCCGGGGAGGGCATCAACCGGGCGGTTTGGGACCTGCACCTTGAGCCAGCGGTGGCGCCGCCGGCGGGCGGCCGCGGCGGGTTCTTTGGGCGCGGCGGGAGCGTGGGCCCATGGGCCGCGCCGGGAACTTACAAAGTCACGGTGCAGGTGCCCGGCCAGGCCGCGCTTACAGGCGCGGTGACCGTCAGCACCGATCCGCAGGCGCCGGGCACCGGCGCCGAACAGCGCCAGCAAGCCGCCGCCGTGATGGACGCCTACCGCCTGCAGCAGCAGTTGGCCCCTGCCAGCCAAGCTGCGACCACGCTCGGGCAGCAACTCGGCGCCATGCGCGCCTACCTCACCGCCATGGGTGCGCCCGGTGCCGCCGCGCTGGCGACGGTGGAGAAGACCGCGCACCAGCTCGAACCGCTGGCGGCCAACGTCGCCCGCGCCGTGGGCGAGGCCGGCGCCGCCGAGCGCGGCATGGACGGCTACGAGGGCGCGCCCACCGCCCAGCAATTGCGGCAACTCGGCTGGGCGCGCCATGACGCCGTTGCAGGGGTCGGCGGGCTCAACCGGTTCCTCGCCGACGCCATGCCGGCCGCTTACGCCGCCGTGGGCGGCAAGCCGCGCTGGCCGGTGGTGGCGCCGGTGGTGGTGCCCTCCGGGTTAGCCGACGTGGTACGGGGGCGGTTCCGGCCTTGACGCGGCCATATCCGCACACCACAATAAGCCCAATAGGTGGTGCCTCCACGCCGGGTCGTTGCTGCGGTCGCTCAGCGCTGCGGTTTCGACTCCGGGCAGGGAGAGCCCGCAGTGCGCGGGACGCCATCAAGTTGCCGCCACATGACCGAGAGCCCGGCTGAACTGGAAACGATTTTAGTGGCCGAAGACGAGGAGGTGGTGCGCCGCCTGCTGGTGGAGTTGCTGCGCCGCGCCGGCTACAAGGTGCTGGATGCCGCCAACGGCGTGCTGGCGCTGGAGTTGGCGCGCCACTATCGCGAGCCCATCCATTTGCTGATCACCGACGTGGCGATGCCGGTGATGACCGGCACCGAACTCGCTCGCCAGATTGGAGCGGTGCAGCCGGGGCTGCGCATCCTGCTGATCTCCGGCTACAGCGATCCGGCCAAGGTGGCCGACATTCAAGAGCAGACCGAGGTGGCCTATCTGCGCAAGCCCTTTGCGCCGCGCGCGCTGTTGGGACAGGTGCGGGCCTTGCTCGATGCGCCGCGGGTGGCCAGCGGCTAGCAACGCCCTTCTATGCCGACCCGCTTCCCCCCGAAGCTGTACCTGCCGCAACACTACATCGGTGTGCGCTGCCGCCGCGGCGCCTATCTGGTGGTCGGCGAAACCCGCGGGGAGCAGCGCTGCCAGCGCCTCGACCAACCGGCGAGCGCCAGTTTGGGCGCCGCGACCTGATCGAGATCCCCTGGCCGCCGCCGCCGTTGTCGTAGCGGTGGCGCTACGAGCGCCCGCGCACATGCGCGGGCATGGCGATGCCCGGGGTGAGTTTGGGGTCGGCGAGGGGCTCGCCAAACGTCAGCGCGGCGGGCACCACGCCCGCCCATACCGGCAGGGCATAATCTTCGGGCTCGTCGCTAGGGGGGCCGGTGCGGATCTTGGCGCTGGCCTCGGCCAGCGGCAGCTCAAGCACCAGCGTGGCCTTGAGCTCGCGCGGCGAGGGCGGGCGCGCCGCGGCCCAGCGTCCGGCCAGGATATGGTCGGTGATCGCCTCCAGCGCCCGCAGCTTTGCCGACGCTTCTTCGACCACCGTGGCGCGGCCAAACACCACGACCGAGCGGTAGTTGACGGAGTGATGGAAGACCGAGCGCGCCAGCACCAGCCCGTCCAGCAGGGTGACGGTCAGGCAGAGCTCAATGCCGGCCTGCAGCGAGTGCAGCATATGGCTGGCGGCGGAGCCGTGGATGTAGAGGTGGTCGCCGCGCCGTCCATAGCCGGTGGGGATCACCACCGGGTGGCCGTCGGCCACAAAGCCGACATGGCAGATAAAGGCGGCGTCGAGGATGGCGTCGAGGGTGGCCCGATCATAGGCGCCGCGTTGGGGTAGGCGCCGCACCTGGGTTCGGGCGGAAGGGGCGGAATCGGCAGGCATGCACCTACCATAACGCAGGAACGGACGCCAAATAGCTGCCTGTTGCCCGTTGCCCGTTGCCATCGAGGTCATTGGGGGCTAGATTTCTAATATGAACCCCTATGCCACGCAACTGGGCGAACGCGACCCGCTGGAGGTCATCGCCTCAACCGCCGCGCGCCTGGAGACCTTGTTGGCGGCCATCGGCCCGGTTCGCGCGATGCAGCCGCGGGCGCCGGGCAAATGGAGTCCGCGCGAGATCACCTGCCATCTCGCCGACTGCGAGATCGTCTTCGCCTTCCGGCTGCGGCAAGCCCTGGCGGAGGATCGCCATTGCATCCAAACCTTTGACCAGGACAAGTGGGCGCCAGTGTATGGCGCCTATGATCTGTCCGCCGCCCTGGCGGTGTTCACCGCCGTCCGCAACTGGAGCGTGGCGCTGGTGCGTTCGCTGCCGGCGGCGGCCTTCGACAAGCCGCTCACCCACCCCGAGCGCGGCGAGATGCGCTATCGCGTGCTGGTCGAGACCATGGCCGGCCACGATCGCAACCACTTGGCGCAGCTCGAGGCGGTCGCGGCGGCCTAATTAGGTGCGCAGCAGCGCCTTGAAGCCGTAGTCCATGTGCATTTGGATATGGCAGTGGAACAGCGAGGGGCCGGGTTGGTCGGCGATGAAGTCCACCGCCGCCCGGCCGTAGAGGGGCACCACCACCGTGTCTTTGACGACGCCGCCGGTGGGCTTGCCGTAGATCTCGGCCAGCTCGAAACTGTGGCGGTGCAGGTGGAGGGGGTGGGAGTCGTCGGTGCGGTTGTGGAACACCAGGCGGTGGCGCGCGCCGGGGATCAGGATGAACTCCTGGCCGTGGGGATAGGGCTTGCCGTTGACGGTGAAGGTGTTGAATTTGCCCGCCCCGCGCGGGATCTTTTCGAACACCATGTCCACCACGTGTTCGGGCGCGGCGGCGGCGGCGGGGCGGCCAAATCGGGTGTAGTCCCAGCCCAGCTTGGCGGGGGCGATCCACTGCGGCTCTTGGTTCTGGTTGGCGTACTCGACGATCAGCCCCATGCCGTTGTTGCGGATGGCGTCCTGGGGGGCGCCCAGGATCCAGACGCCGGGCTGGTTCATCTCGACGTAGCAGTCAATGCGCTCGCCCGGGCCAATTAACAGAAGCTCCACGTCGGCGGGGGTGGGCACGGGGTTGCCGTCGAGCGCCAAGATATGGAAGCGGTGGCCGGGCAGGGCGAGGTGGCGGATCTCGATGGCGCTGGCGTTGAGCACATGCAGCAGCAGGCGCTGGCCAGGGCGCACGCGCAGGGGCTCGCCCGCGCCCAGCGCCTTGTCGTTGATGGAGTAGATGCCGGCGCCCACCTCCCAGCCGTCGGGGCGGGTGTCGAGCACGGCGGGTTTTTCCGGCTGGGGCAGGGTGGGGTCGAGGTCGTCGGTGTCCACCATCTGGGTGGTGAAGAAGGGCTGCCAGTCGCGCAGCGCCAGAAACAGCTCCTGGTCGAAGTGGCCGGAGGCATAGGGGTTGGTGGGGCCCTCGATCATCAGGAAGCCGAACTGCCCGGTGTAGCTGCCGCGGTGCAGGTCGTCCATGGCCATGGTGTGGGTGTGGTACCAGCGGGTGCCGGCCGGGCGGGGGGTGAACTGGTAGCGCTGGCGGCCGTGGGGAGGAACCGGGGGCGTGCCCTCCTCGTCGGCGCCGTCGCTGGAGGCGGGGTTGAACAGCCCGTGCCAATGCACCTGCTCGGGGGTGTCGGTTTGGTTGATGACCTCGACGGTCACCGGCACGCCCTCTTTCATGCGCAGCAGCGGACCGGGGGCGGTGCCATTGTAGCCGATGGTGCTGAGGATGTGGTTGGGGGCCAACTCGACGGCTACCGGGGCGATGGTGAGGGTGAAGGCGGGAGGCGCGGCCGGGACCTGGGGGCTGGGGGAGGCGGCCAGCAGCTCGGGAGCGGCGGCGGCGGTGGCCGCCAGCGAGCCCAGCTTAAGAAAATCCCGGCGTCGCATCTGTCCTGAGTGTAGTCCAGCTTGCCCGGGGCCGGGCAGGTGGCGGCGGCTGGCAACGGGCTTAGAATGATCCTATGAAGCCGATTCTGCTGAGCCTGCTGGCCGGCCTGGTGGTGGTGGGGCTGGCGGCCTGGTCTGCCCCCGCCGGGGCCGCCGCGCCGGTGCCGGATCCGGTGGCGGGCAACCCCGCCGCGGCGGTGCGGGTGATCGTCTACCAGGACCTGGAGTGTCCCGACTGCGCCCGCTGGCACGGGGTGCTGCTCAGCCAGGTGATTCCCCGCTTTGGCGCGCACGTGGCGTTCGAGTTCCGCGACTTCCCGCTGCCGCAACATTTGTGGTCGTTCAACGCGGCGGTGATCGCACGCTATTTCGACGGCAAGAACGCCCAGATGGGCCTGGCGTGGCGCGACTATTGCTTCACCCACCAGGACGCCCTCACCCCCGACAACTTGATTGACCAGGCGGCGCGCTGGGGCAAGCCCTACGGGGTGACGCGGGCGCAACTGGAGCAGGTGTTTGCCAACCCGGAGCTGTTTGCGCTGGTGCAGGCGGACCAGCAGCTCGGCCACCGGGACAACGTGCAGCACACGCCGACGGTGCTGCTGCACGGGGTAGAGGCGCAGACGCCGGAGCAGTTGGAGCAGATGCTGCAGCAAGCGCTGGCGGCGGGGCGCTAGCGCGCAGCCCCCGTGGCGTATCGGCTTTCCGGCTCCGTTGCAGCCGGCGCTTGTTGCGCCACCGGCGGCTAGCCCGCCGGCGCCCCGTTTTGACCCCGGCGGCGGGGGGCCGCCGCGGCCCCGTTCTGAACCGCGCCTCTTGGCCTTTCCCTCCGGCCGGTGCCAGCCTTCTTGAGGTATGCCGACTCCAACTGCAAGTAGGCCGAGCGGCCAGCGGCGGCTGGGGCGGCTGCAAGGAGGGCGGGATGCGGGAAAATTCCCGGTTGCGCAATGCGGTGCTGGAGACCCTGTGGAAGAGCACGCTGGTGGGGCTGGCCATCTATGACGCCGGCGAGCGCACCTTGCGGGATGCGAATGGGGCGTTTCTGGACCTGCTGGACAGCCGCTACCGCACCAAAAAGACGCTGGGGACGCCGCTGGAGCAGTGTTTGCCGGAGATTGAGATGAGCGGGCTGCAAGAGGCGTTCCAGCGCAGCCTGCAGGAGGGGGTGCCGGTGCACGCCGACGCGGTGCGCTTCCACCGCGGCCCGGGCGCCAGCCTGCTAGTCAACTGCATGCTGCTGCCGATGGGCCCGGATGGGCCGGCCGAGGGGGGCCCGGCCACGGCGTTGCTGCTGGTGGCGTCAGAGCGCAAGACCGAGTTGCCGGTGGGGGAGAGCCTGAATCTGGTGGACAACCACACCCGCCAGGCACTCGCCCGGCAATTCCACCTCTCCGCCCGCGAGATTGACATTGTCGGCGAGTGCCTGCAGGGCAAGAAGAACCGGCAAATCGCCCAGGACCTGCACATCGGCATCTCCACCGTCAAACGCCACTTGGAGAGCGCCTACCGCAAGATGGGGATCAGCTCCTCGCGCTCGCTGCCAATGGCCATCCTCAACGTGCTGCGCAACCTCAGCCCGGCACCGGCGGAATTCGCCATATCCGCCGCCGCGCCGCCGCCGCAGGTGGGCTCCCAAGCCGCCTGAGCGGGGGCTCGAGCCCGGCCCTAGTGCGCCGCGGCCGTCAGTCCCGCCACGGCCGCCAGCAAGGGCTGCAGGGTCTGCGCTACCGCCGGCTCGGCCGCTTGGTAGGGCAGCGCCTCGGTCCCCTGTCCGCTCATCCAGACCAAGTCCCCGTTGGGATTCAGCACCTGCAAGTCGAGCCGGTAGACATATTTGCTTAAGTCCACGGGCGCGCCCAAGTCGCCCAGTGGCGGCAAATCCGCCGATGCCAGGCCGGCGTCCCTGGCCTCGGCCGAACTCGACCTCTCCCGTGCGCGCCCGCGTTTGGTGGCCGCCACTGGCACGGGCTTGCGCTGCACCGTGCCCTTCAAGATCAGGCTGGCGTTGCTCTGGTTCTCGGTGATGACCACCTGCTTGGATTGGAAAAGATCCTGGGTGATCAGGCCGGCGAGGGCGCGGGCGTCGGCGCCGCTCAGGGTGTCCACGTAGACGCGCACCACGCTCACCGGCGCTGAAATCTCCGAACTGGGAGCCGTGGCCTGGCCGGCGGGCGGCATCTGGGTGATGTCGCGCGCATTGGCCGGCGGCGTCTGCGCCTGCAGGCCCGAAGCCAGAAAGCCCAAGCCCACCATCCCGACCAGAACCCATGACCTTTGCATTTCGCAAACCTCCTGCTCCGCAGACTACCCTATACGCTAGCGGGTGCGCATCGAAAACGCCAGCCTGGAATGCGCTTCGAAAGCCACCTTCTTTACAAAAGTTTTACATTGTCCCGAGCAGCTCGCCTGCTAGCGTAGGAACTAGCCTCATAAGGAGTTGCCTTGTCCGCAGCCGCCCCGGTCTCCGAACCCGATCTGGCCGCCATGGCCCGCCACCACGGCATGAATTGGCCCACCACGCTGGTGCTGATCGTGCTGCATCTGGGCGCCGTGGCCGCCTTGTTTTTCTTCACCTGGAAGGCCTTGGCGGTGGCGGCGGTGCTTTATTGGATCGCCATCGGGGGTGGCATCGGCATGGGCTACCACCGCCTACACACCCACCGTTCCTACCATGTGCCGCGCTGGCTGGAATACGTCTTGGCGGTTTGCGGCACGCTGACACTGGAGGGCGGACCGATCTTCTGGGTTGCCACCCACCGCCTGCACCATCAAAAATCCGATCAAAACGGCGATCCCCATTCGCCCCGCGACGGCGCATGGTGGTCGCATGTGGGCTGGATCATCTTGGGGCGGCGCAGCCACAACGACACCCGCCAGATGGCGAAGTACGCGCCCGACTTGGGCAAGCACCGTTTTTACCTCTGGCTCAACACCTACCACTACCTGCCGCTGGTGCTCTCGGTACCGCTGCTGTACTGGTGGGGCGGCGTCTCGATGGTGTTGTGGGCGGTGTGCGTGCGCGTGGTATTGGGGCTGCATGCCACCTGGCTGGTGAACTCGGCGACCCACATGTGGGGCCGGCGACGGTTCGCCACCCGCGACGATTCGCGCAACAACTGGTGGGTGGCGCTGCTGACCTTCGGAGAGGGCTGGCACAACAACCACCATGCCCATCCCACCTCGGCACGCCATGGCTTGGCCTGGTACGAGGCCGATTTGACCTTCTGGCAAATTCGCGCGTTGCAGTGGCTGCGGGTAGCCAAGGGGGTCAAGGTGGCGCGCGTGGACCAGCCCGCTACCGCGCTCATGCCGGCAGCCAGCGCCCTGGCCAATTCGCAGGCGGTCGGCGGCGACTAAGCCCCGGCCGAGCGCCGGAGGCCGCGGGTGGCGGGCGGCCCGCCGCGCTACACTGGGCCATGCGCATTCGAGGGCGTCGGCGGCGCGCGGTGGGCTTCATTATTCTAGGCGCCTGCCTGGTGGCTCTGGCCACCGCCTTCAATGTCGGCTGGATTGTGCTCAATTGGCGCGAGGGCGTGCTGCTGGTGCTGGGCCTGCTTTTGTTTCCGCTGATTGTGGCGGGGCTGGTGCTGAACACCATCTTTCTGGTGCGCGAGATCCGCCGCAATGAACAGCACAATGCCTTCATCAACGCCGTCACCCACGAGTTGAAGACGCCGGTGGCCTCGATCCGTCTCTACCTGGAGACGCTGCAATCGCGCGAGGTGGCGCCGGCGCAGCGGCAGGAGTTTTACCGGGTGATGTTGGCCGATAGCGAGCGGCTGTTGGCCACGGTTGAGCAGATTCTGCGCACCGGCCGCGCCGGCCACGCGCCCCGCGCCGCGGTCCGCCAGCGGCTGGACTTGCCGGCGCTGGTGCGGGAATCGGTGGGCCTGGTAGCGGCGCGCTACGACCTGCCGGCGGGCGCGATGGTGGTCTCGATGGCGCCCGAGGCGGAGGCTGCGGCTGTGACCGGCGATGCCGACGAGCTGCGCGCCGCCATCTCGAACCTGCTCGACAACGCGGTGAAATATTCCGACAGCGGCCAAGCGCCGCAGATCCGAGTCCACGTGGCCGCCGCCGATCGCCCCGGGACTTGGGCATTGAAGGTCAGCGACAGCGGGGCGGGCATTCCGCGGGCCGAGCTAAAGGCAATTTTCAAGCGCTTTTACCGCGTCCCCAACCAGGCGGCGCGGGTGAGCGGCACCGGTCTCGGCCTGTTCATCGTGCGTTCGGTGGTGCGGCGGCATGGCGGCCGGGTGTGGGCGGAGAGCGCCGGCCCGGGGCAGGGCACCACGTTCACGCTGCAGCTTCCGGCGGCGCGGTCGGAGCCAGCCGCATGAGCCGCATCCTCATTGTCGAGGACGAGCACCACCTTGCCAATGGCCTGCGCTTCAATCTCGAGGCCGAGGGCCACGAGGCGGTGGTGGCGGCGAGCGGCGAGGCGGCGCTGGAGCGCTTGGTGGCCGCGCGGGAGGCATTTGATTTGGTGGTGCTGGATGTGATGCTGCCCGGCAAAGACGGCTTTGCAGTGGCGGCCGAACTGCGTCAGGCGCGCCAGTACGTGCCCATCCTCATGCTGACTGCGCGCGGCGACGCCGAAGACGTGCTGCGCGGCTTCGCCGCCGGGGCGGACGACTACCTCGCCAAGCCCTTCGAACTCGCCATTCTGCGGGCCCGCATTTTGGGGTTATTGCGCCGGCGGCTGTGGCAAGTGCCTCCGACCGCCGAGGAGGCGGCCGCCCCCGCGCCCGATGTCTACGACTTTCAGGGCCGGCACGTGGACTTCGGCAATCTCGAGCTGCGGGTGGGCGAGCGCCGCCTGCCGCTGACCTTGATGGAGGCGAATCTATTGCGCTACCTCATCCGCCATGAGGGCGCGGCGGTGTCGCGCAAGGCCATGCTGGAGGAGGTTTGGGGGCTGAAGGAGGAGACCGATACCCGCGCCATTGACAACTTCATCGTGCGCCTGCGCAAATACATCGAGGACGAGCCGGCGCGGCCGCGGCATCTGCTGACGGTGCGTGGCGTCGGCTATCGCTTCGTTGCCGAGTCGAAATAGCCCGGCCGAGGACTCAGTTTACGGTCAAGGTGAAGGGCGCGACCGCAGTGAACCCGCCTGAAGTGGCGCTGATATTGATGGTATAGGTGCCGCGGAGATTGGCGGGGTTGCTGGTGGGGTTGCTGCTGCTGGAGCCGCCGCCGCAGGCGGCGAGGGCAAAGCCGCCGGCGATGACCAGGCCGAGGGGAATGAGCCGTGGCTGCCGCCGCAGCAGCGCGAAACCGAGCAGCAGCAGCCCCAGCAGCGTGGCCATCCACTCGAGTGGGCGCAGGGCGAGCGGCGCTCGGGGCCAGGCCAGTCCCTTGGCATTGGTGGTGATGGTCACGGTGGCGGTGCTGGGGGCGCCGCCGGCGAGGGTGATGCTGGCGGGTGCTATGGCGCAACCGATGAAGGTGGGCACGCCGGTGCACTGCAGCGCCACAGTGCCGCTGAATCCATTGACTGGCACCACGCTCAGGTTGAGCGTGGTGCCCGAGCCCAGCGTTACGCTCGCCGAACGGAGCGAGGCGGTGAGGTTGAAGGGCGCGGAGTTGGCATAGTTGGCATCGCCGGAGTACTGCGCGGCCAGCGCGTTCTGGCCGACCGCCGAGCTGGCAACGGTAACGGTGGCGGTCGCGCCGGCGATGCCAGTGGTGGAGTCGTTGGCGCCGCTCACCGGGCTGCTGCCGAGCAGCGTGGTGCCAGCGTAGAAGTTGACAATGCCGGTGGGCGGCAACCCCAGGCTGGTGGTGGCCACGGTGGCGGTGAGCACCAGCGAGCTGCCGCTGGGCTTGGAGCCCACGGAGATGCTGGCCGGCGCCTTGGCCACGGTCAACGCCAGCGGGGTGGAGGTGCTGGCGTTGAAGCTGACATCGCCGGAATAGGCGCCGACCAGCGTGTAGGTGCCGGGCACCAGGGTGGTGACGCCGTTGGGGAAGTCCGCCGCCCCCTCGGTATTCAGCGGCAGCGTCGCGGTGAAGCCGGGCGGGGCAAAGGCGGTGCCGTTGTTGGTGAAACTTACGGTGCCGGTGGGTTGGCCATCGTTGACGCAGTTGGCGGGGTTGGCCTGGCAGGCGGAGGCGTTGGCCGCCGCCGCCGCGCCCTGCACGGCCGAATCCAGAAACACCAAATCGCCGTAGGTGGCGCTGGTGACGGCCAACACGTTGCCTGCGGTATCGGCCTCGAACGCCGCCAGCGTGGTCACCGAACCCTCGGGGCTGACGTTGACGTTGATCGGGTTGGAGACGCTGGGGGCGAAGCTGGCATCGCCGCCATAGCGGGCAATCACGCTGTAGCTGCCGCCCGGCAGGGCGTTCTCGGTTCCGGTGACGCAACCCTTGGCGCTGCAGCCGGGCCCGCCCAGCGTGATGGTGCCAAAGTCCACGCCCAGGCCGTTGGTGCCGGGAACTTGGGCGATCAGAACCACATCGCCGCTCGGCCCCAGCGCGCCGCTGGCTTGGGTCACGTTCACGGTGAGGCTTACGCTCTGGCCATGGGTCAGCGTCGTCGGGCTCAGCGTCAAGGTGGTCAGGCTGGGCAGGCTGGCGGTGGCGCTGCTCCAGTTGTTGACTAGGTTGGCGACGTTGAGCGAGCCCAGTCCAGTGGCCAGGTCGTAGCCCACGCCGGCGGTGAACCCGGTCAGGGTGCCGATACTGCCGCTGGTGGAGGAGGAGCAGCCAGGGCTGCCGCCTTCGCAGGGCTCGGAGTTGTTGCCCACGGTGGTGTCCGAGAAAATGCAGTTGGCCATCGAGGTGGGCGTGCCAGTGGCGGAATTGCACTGCGACCATGTCTCTTTGTTCCGCGCCAGGCTGTAGAGGGTGAAGTTGGCTTGGCCCTGCACCGAACCGGTCTTCTGGTTGACCAGCGCCATCACGCCGGCGAAGGCAGGCGCCGAGGCCGAAGTGCCGGCAAATACGTCAAAATTGAACACGCCGCTGCTGTTCGGATCGCAGACGCCGCCGGAGCAGACCACGTAGCCGTCGTGGTCGGCGGCGGAGAAGGAGACATCGGGCACGTCGCGGGCGCTGTCGTTGGGCACGCCGGTTGCGATCTGCCATGACGGTTTGGAGTAGAGCAAGCTTGCGCCGCCCCCGCTGGAGGACAAGGGCGCGCTGCTGTCGCAGAAGGTGTTGAGGCAGCTCTCGTTCCAGGCGGTTTCGGGGATCGGGCTGAGCGCCGAGGCCATGGTGATGGGGTCGTTGCTGGTGCTCCAGAAGGTGCCGCTGCCTTCGTTGAATTGGGTGCCGCCCACGGCGACGTCGAACGGGGTCGAGGCCAGCCCGCTCACCCCGGCGCCCTGGGTGGCGCCCGCCACGCTGCCATCGTTGGGATCGCAGCCGGCCGCTCCGCTATCACCGGAGCTGTCCACCACGGTGATGCCTTGCGCCGCGGCCTGCTCGTAGAGCGAGTTGATGAAGGCGTTTTCCTGCGTGCCCAGGCCGGCTTCGCAGGCCGAAAAACTGGTGCTCATCACCGGCGCCAGGTTGTGGTCCACGATGTATTCGGCCGAGAGGTCCACGCCATCCGTGGTATCGGTGGTGGCGGAGACCACGAAGTCAATGGTGGCGTTGGGCGCCACCGCGCCCGACCACTCCAGGTCGAGATCGCTCTCGCCTTCATCGGCGCCGCCCAGGTCGCCCGGATCGGGCCCGTTGACCACGACCGTCGGCAGGTTGGTCGGGTTGCTGGGCACGAACAGGTTGCGGAAGGCGCTAATGTCTTTCATGTTGACATCGCTGCGACCGACGATGGCGATCATTTGCCCTTGGCCGTTGACGCCGGCGCTGTAGAGCGGCGCGACATTATAGAGGATGGCAAAATCCCCGGGCACAATCACATGCCCCGACTGGCCCGCGGGCGGGTTGAAGTCCATGCGGGCGTTGCCTTGGCCGGCGATCGGCTTTTGCCCTTGGCCTTGGCCGCGCAATTGCCCCGCCGGCTTGACGAAATTGTTGAGCGACACCACGCCCGCCACCACCGGCGCCAGCGCCGCGGGAATAGCGGGGTCGGTGGCATTGGCCCAATGGCTGGCGCCTCGCACCTGGTAGCGGTGGATGGAGGTGTGAAACCCGGAGGCCACGGCGGCAACGGTGCCGGAAAACTCGATGACATTGCCCCCCGGCGCCACCTGATCCACGGTGAAGCCTTGGGAGGCGAGCCAGTGGCGGATGGTCTGCATGTCGGTCGGGGCCGGCCCAAACTCGGCGCCAAATTGGCTCGGCGTCAGCCAATGGTGGAATTGTGCCGTGCCGGGCGTCTGTTGATCCTGCAAGAGTTGTTGCAGCGCCAGTTCTTGCGGGGGCGAGCGCTTCAGCAAGAGCAGCATGCGGGGTAGGGGCATGTCGGCCGCCGCCGCCCCCCGGTCATAGGCGGCTCGCGCCAGCGGGTGCACGTTGCCGCGCAGCCGCAGCAGGCGGGCGTTGTCTATGGCCTGGGTGAGCCGCACCGGCCGCCGCGGGGTTTGCGCCGCCAGGAAGGGGGCCAAGCTCAATCCCGCGCTGCATACCACCCCCAAGAGACCGAAATATCGTTTTGCCATCGTGCCTAGATCTTTCCAACCCGATCGGCGCAGAGATGTTGCTCATAAGACGCGGAGAGCGCCGTCCGTGGTGCAAGATTGTGAAAAAAGAGGCTTGCGCCTTCCCGGCTGGGGGGCTGCGCTCGGCCTAGGCGGCGTGCGAGACCAACCGCGAGGTAAGATGGGCCTGCACCAGGTCTTCCGACAAGCGCTTGCTCAAGTAGACCTTGGAATTGGCGTTGTCGCTGGCGTCGGGTTCGAACTTCAGCACATCGAACTGCAAATGGTCGAGCGCCGCCCGCATGCCGTAGAAGCGGTTCTTGGTTTTGACCACAAACTCCTGGTAGCCGTGCTGGTGTGCCCACTCTTCCTGCTGTTCGGTGAGGGCACGGTAGTGGCCTTGGCGGCGCCAAGGCTGGCGGGTGCCTCCCAGCCAGCTATAAAACACCCGCCGGCGTGGGAAGGCGACGCAATCGCGCAAGCGGCGGCTGAGATCGGCCAGGGCAGGCTCGGTCTCCTCCTCGCGCAGTTCATGGCCCACTTTAAACGCAACCGGAATCCAATGCTCGCCGTCTTCCGGAGATGGGGCCAGCGAGATGAGGATCAGATGGTCGCGCTGGCGCAACCTTTGGCGCAGTTCGGCGGCAGTCTTGGGGGTGGCAAATTCGGCAACGTACTGCTCCATGTATTCAATTTCCAGGCTGCCGGACTCCAGGCTGTATTGCCGAATCAGGTGTTGCACCGTGGCCCCCTCCGGGCGGGTCCGCCCGGGATAAGAGTAGCCTATCGCGGCGGGCGGGGGAGGCAGGAGCAGTGTCAGCCGACCCGGGAGCGGGCGGCGGGAGCGGTTTTGGGGGATTTGGCGGATTTGGGGCGCGCCCCAGCGACCGCGCCGGCCGCCGCGTGCAATTCCGAGGCCAAATAACGCCCGGGCCAAGCGCAATGCGGGCACACCACGCGGTAAATGCTGAAGTGATCGAGCTTGCCACATTCTTGCGTGGGGAAAATTACCCCGCAGCGCCCGCACTTGATGGAGAACATCGGCGGGCGGGGCAGGGGGAGATCGCGGCGCAAGGCTTCGGCCATATTGCCTTAGATGGCATTTCGTCCTCCGGGGCTGGCTGGGGGTGGTGGGGACGCGGGCGACACCGTCCCGGCCCCCCGCCGGAGGCGGAAGCCGTCTCGGGGGCCAAGGAAATCTCCCGCCATCCCGGCCGAAGGGCCAGTATAATAGCGAAGACATTCACCGAGGGCGGCGTGGCTTCGAGCTTGGATTCGTCCCGCGCGCCCATGCGGCAAATTCGCCTGCCCCGCGCAGGTGCGGGAGACGAGACCCCTCTGTTCACCATCCTGCTCACGCTTCGCCCCTCCGCTCTCCGCCCCTGTCTCTCCCGCCGCCGCGGGCGAACCGGGCTGTCGCTGCTGGCCGGGCTGGTGTTGGCCTGCGCCGCCGCCGGCCGCTTGTCGGCCCAGGCCCCGCCCCCGGCCCGGCAAAATCCCGCCACCTCGCCCAACGTCATCGCCGCCATCGAGTGCCACGGCAACCACCGCATCCCCTGCCAGACCATCCGCACCCGCATCCTCAGCAAGCCGGGTTCGATCTACGATCCCAACCAGATCAACCGCGACTTCAACTCGCTGTGGAACCTCAACGCCTTCGACGACATCACCTTTTCCACCCAGCGCACCCCCCAGGGCATCATCCTGCACATCACGGTCACGGAAAAGCCGCTCATCCGCGACATCAAGTACAATGGCCTCAAGTCCATCACCGAATCGGATGTGCTGGACCGCTACAAGGCGCGGGGCGTGCACCTGGAGCGCGATAGTCCCTACGATCCCACCGTCGAAAAGCACGCCGAGGTGGCCATCAAGGAACTGCTGGCCGAGCATGGCCGCCAATACGCCACCGTCAAGGCGGTGCTCAACGTGCTGCCCCCCAGCTCGGTCAACCTTACCTTCAATGTGGATGAAGGCCCCAAGGTGCAGGTCGGCAACCTCACCTTCACCGGCAACAAGGTGCTGAGCTCGGGCACGCTGCGCGGCGCCATGAAGCAGCTGCATCCGATCGGCATCCCCTACTCGCTCATCTTTGAGAGCCTATTCAGCCGCACCTACGACGCCACCAAGCTTTCACAGGACCTGGAAGGCATCCGCGGCGCCTATCAGGACCGCGGCTACTTCGAGGCGCTGGTGGAGGACCCCACGCTCAAGCTGCGCACCACCCAGTCCCGCCGCATCCTTTTCTGGGGCGGCAACCAGGGCCGCAAGGTGGATATCAACATCGGGCTGGTCGAGGGGCAAAAGTTCCGCGTCGGCAAGATCAACTTTATCAACAACACCTTTATCACCGACGACCACGCCCTCTCCCAGATCCTGGGGCTCAAGACCGGCGATGTGATGAACGTCTCCAAGCTGCGCAAGGGCCTGGAGAACCTGCACAAATTCTACGGCCAGTACGGCTACATCAATTTTGTCGCCAGCCCCGATCCCGAGCCCGACGACAAGGCGCACGTGGTCAACATCACCATGGACATGCAGGAGGGCAAGCCCTTTTATGTCCGCCGCATCGAGTTCAGCGGCAACACCACCACGCGCGACAAGGTTATCCGGCGCGAGCTGCTGCTGGACGAGGGCGCGCGCTTCAACAGCGTCGCCTGGGACAACTCCATCCTGCGCCTCAACCAGCTCGGCTACTTCGACACCCTCTCCCCCGACGACGCCACCGTCACCCAAGACACCAGCGGGCCGGAGGGCGAGGTGGACCTCAACCTGCACGTCAGGGAGAAGGGGAAGAATTCAATTGGCTTGACCGGCGGCGTGAGCGGCATCGCCGGCAGTTTTTTGGGGATGAACTACTCCACCAACAACTTTTTAGGCTTGGGCGAAACGCTGTCGGTGGACACTCAGTACGGCGCCCTCACCCGCAACGTCACCTTCGGCTTCACCGAGCCCTACTTCCACGACCGCCCCATCCAGCTCGGGTTCACCGCCTACCTCAACGATTTCCATTACGACCAGGCCAAGCAGGCCTCGATCCTCTACGGCCAGAACCTCGATTCCTACTTCGCCTCGCTGGGTTCCAGCAACCTGCTCAACTACGCGCAGAACTCCCACGGGTTCACCCTCAACACCAGTTATCCCAAGCGCCGTTCCTTCACCCGCTACGGCCTCACCTATCGCTGGGACAACTCCTCGGTGCAGCCGTTCACACAAGCCGCCACCCTGTTGTTCAATTCGGTCAGCTTCAACGGCGTCTCCGGCCCCAACAGCTTGAACGGCATCATCACCAGCGAACTCATCCCCTCGTTCACCATCAACACGGTGGACAACCCTACCTTCCCCACCCACGGCCGCAGCCTCAGCCTCTCGGTGGGCTTGGCCGGCTTGGGGGGCAATGTGCGCCTGTACCAGCCCAGCGGCGAGATTGACTACTACCATCCCGCCCCCATCTTCAAGAGCAATGTCCTGGCGTTCCGCTTCCTGGGGAGCTACGTCGGCGGCTGGGGCGGCGGCGTGCCCCCCAACTTCGATCGCTACTACACCGGCGGCGAGGATACCATCCGCGGCTTCGACATCATGGCGGTTACCCCCATCGCCCTAATCCCCACCGTAACCACCACCACCCTGTTGGACCCGCTCAACCCCGGTCAGCCGCTGGTGATCAACGTTCCCAATCCCACCCCGGGCAACCCGGGCGGCACCATCCCGGAGACGTTCACGGTCCAGATCCCCAGCTATCAGTTCTCCACCCCGGGCGGCGACACCGAGGCGATCGGCAATTTCGAGTACCGCATCCCCATCACCCAGGGCTCGATCCCGGTTTCCGTGTCCTTCTTCACCGACGCCGGCATTGACATGATCGCGCAGCGCAACGCGCTGCGCGTCAACAACCAGGTGCTCAACACCCTGCAGACGGATTTCGGCCGGCCTTTTTCCGCCAAGATTCCGCTGGCGGCGGGCACGAATTCGCAGCTCCGCATCTCCACCGGCATCGAGATCGAGGCCACCCTGCCGGTCATCCATGCCCCGGTCCGCCTCTACTACGCCATCAATCCCGGGCGCGTGGATACCATCATCCGCCCGCAGCAACTCTTCACCCAGGCCGACTTCGAGCGCGGCATTCCCGCCGCCTTCCTCAACGACGCCAACGTGCAGCGTTCGCTGTTGTTTACGATGCACCAGTTGCAGTTGGGGCCCGGCACGCCGTTCAAGGAGGCGCCCCACGTGCTCCGCTTTACCATCGGCCGGACGTTTTAATCTATACTGCTGTGCAAGAGCTTCGGCTTAAACCACCCATTGAGGATTCCATGAAATTCAGGTCTTCGCTCATTGTTGGGCTTGTCGTTGGATGCTTGTGCGCCCTGCCGCTGACCCGCACCGCTGCGGCGCAAGCCAAGCCAGCCGCGCCTGCCCCCCCCGCCGTGACCGGCCCCAGCAAGATCGCCATCATTAACATCCAAGAGGCGATCAGCACCACCCAGGAGGGCAAAAAGCTCACCGACCAGTTGAACGCGCGCTTTGCCCCCAGGACCACCGAGATCCAAAACGACCAGAAGCAACTGGCCGGGCTGCAAAAGCAGCTTGCCGACGGCGGCAACACCATGAGCCAGCAGGCCAAGGACGAGCTGAGCAGCGAGATCCAGACCAAGCAGCGAGACTACCAGCAGGCCGCGCAGAACGCGCAGTCGGACTATCAGAACGCCCAGGCCGACATGATGAACACGGTGGGCACCAAGATGATGGCCGTGCTCAAGTCCTATGCCGTGCAGCACGGCTACACCGCCGTGATTGACGTCAGCCTGCCCTGGCCACAAAGCACGGTGCTCTACTACAATCCGGGCACCGAGATCACCGCAGAGATCGTCAAGCTTTACGATCAGGCGCATCCGGTGGCGGCGGCCCCGGCCAAGCCCGCCGGGCAGCAGTAGGAGCGGGCGCCGCGCCCGCTCCACCGCTCACACCGCTCAGTACGGGTAGAAGCCCAGTTCGTGGGTGCCGTTCTGGATCCAGAGCCGCGCCTCGTCGCTGGTGATGCCGTTGATCTCGACGATGGCCACCAGCCCGCTGGCGTGGCCGCCCGGCGGCGGCCCCAGCTCGTCAATGCGGTAGCGCGTGATGATGCCCCATTTGCTGCTCGGCCCCCAGTCGTTCATGAATGCGTCCATGGTGTAAAGTTTGGGGTTGGCCTGCCAGATGTAGTACGCCTCCTGGAAGTTCTTGCGCTCAATCGCCTGGAAGAAGCGGTTGACGGTGTGGCGGGCGATGTAGCGCGGCCAGTAGAGCACGCCCACAATCGCCACCACCACCACCACAGCGGCCATAATGCCGGCGATGCGGCGCCGGCGGTCGCGCCGGGCATCGAAGGGAGGGGCATCCAGTAGGGTCATAGGCTTATTTGACCACGTTCCGCAGCTGTGGATACTCCACACCTGACTCGGGTCGCCCTCCGGCTGGGGCAGGCCCGCCCGCGGTAACCGCGCGGGGCGGGCAGGCCCGCCCGCCTGTAACCGCGCGGGGCGGGCAGGGGGCGCTCGCTCGGCTCAGGGCGCCTGCAAGCTGCCGCCACAGGCGCGGCTGCGCCGCCGCTCCTGCGCCCGTTCCAGCGCCAGGGCGACGATGCGGTCCACCAGCGCCGGGAAGGGAAGGCCGCTGGCCGCCCAGAGCATGGGGAACATGCTGATGGGGGTGAAGCCCGGCATGCTGTTGATCTCGTTGACCAGCAGCTTGCCGGTGGACTCTTCCAGAAAGAAGTCCACCCGCGCCAGCCCCTCGCACTCGGCGGCGGCAAAGGCGGCGAGCGCCATTTGCCTTGCCTGCCGCGCCACCCGCGCCGGAATTCGCGCCGGCACCAGCGTGCGCGAGCCCGCGTCGGTGTACTTGGCCTGATAGTCGTAGAACTCGCGCCCCGCCACCACCTCGCCCACCACCGAGGCCTCGGGCGTGGCGTTGCCGAGCACGGCGCACTCCAACTCGCGCGCCTCCACCCCCTGTTCCACCACCAGTTTGGCGTCGTAGCGGGCCGCCAGCGTGAGCGCGGGACCAAGCTCGGCCCGGCTGTGCACCTTGCTGATGCCCACCGAGGAGCCCAAATTGGCCGGCTTGACGAACAGGGGATAGCGCAGGCGCCGCTCCAACTCCGCCACTACGCGCCGCGGCGTCCGCTCCCACGCGGCGCGCCCCACCCGGCAATAGGGCACGATCGGCAGCCCCGCCTGCTGGAACAGGCGCTTCATCACATCCTTGTCCATGGCCACCGCCGAGCCCAATACGCCCGCGCCGGCGTAGGGGATGCCGGCCAGCTCCAAGAGTCCCTGAATGGTGCCATCCTCGCCGAAGGGCCCGTGCAGGATGGGCAAGATGACATCGAAGGGCGGCCGCCGCGCCGGCATTGGCTCCAGCGCCCTTTCGCGATTCCCGATGCGCCAGCGGCCGTCGCGCCCGATCAGGATGGGCGTGACCTGGTATTTCTTGCGGTCCAGGGCCGCCATCACCGCCCGCCCCGAGACCAGCGACACCTCGTGCTCGCCGCTTTGGCCGCCGAGCAGCACTCCCACCCGCAACTTGGCCATGGTCAGAGTCTAGCAGCCGCGCCTACGCGCCGCTGGCCACCAGCTTGCCATCCCCGCGCTTGGGGCGGCGGTTGGCCTGCAGGATCTTCTTGCGCAGGCGCAGCGACTTGGGCGTGATCTCGGCGTACTCATCGTCGCCGATGAACTCCAGCGCCTGCTCCAAGGTCGGGGCGTGGAAGGGCACCAGCCGGATCGCCTCGTCGGCCACCGAGGCGCGCATGTTGGTGAGTTTCTTTTCCTTGGTGGCATTGACATCCATGTCACCCTCGCGGGCGTTCTCGCCCACGATCATGCCCTCATAGACCTCGATCCCCGGCCCCAGAAACAAGACCCCGCGCTCCTGGATGTTGTTGAGCGCATAGGTGGTGGTCACGCCGGCGCGGTCGGAAACCAACGAGCCGGTGGGCCGCGCCGCCAACTCTCCCTGATAGGGCACCCAGCCGGCGAACAGCGAGTGCAGCAGCGCCGTGCCGCGGGTGTCGGTCAGCAGCGCGTTGCGCAGGCCGATCAATCCCCGCGCCGGGATCTTGAACTCCATGCGCACCCGACCGGAGCCGTGGTTCACCATCTGCGTCATCTCGCCCCGCCGCGCGCCCAGCTTTTCGATCACTACTCCCACGAAATTTTCCGGGCAATCCACCACCACCTGCTCCTGCGGCTCCATCCGCCGCCCCTGCTCGGTCTTGATGACGATCTCGGGCTTGCCCACCATCAGCTCGTAGCCCTCGCGCCGCATGGTCTCGATCAGGATGGCAAGCTGCAGCTCGCCTCGCCCCAGCACCCGGAAGGCGTCGGCCCCGTCCTGCTCCTCCACCCGGATGGAGACGTTGGTCAGCAGCTCCTTTTGCAGCCGGTCGCGGAGGTGGCGCGAGGTTACGAACTGCCCCTCCCGCCCGGCCAGCGGCGAGGTGTTCACGGTGAACATCATCGCCAGCGTCGGTTCGTCAATCAGCACCGGTGGCAGCGGCGCCGGGTTCTCCGCGTCGGTCACCGTTTCGCCGATCTGGATGCCCTCGACCCCGGCCAGCGCCACGATGTCGCCGGCCTCCACCATCTCCGCCTCTTCCCGTTTCAGGCCGCGGAAGGTGTAGAGCTTGGTGATGCGGGTGCGCGCCAGCGTCCCGTCCAGCTTGGCGATGCCCACGTCGTCGCCCAGTCTCACCCGGCCGTTGAATACCCGCCCGATGGCGATGCGCCCCAAATAGTCGCTGTAGTCCAGATTCAGCACCTGGAGCTGCAGCGCCGCCGCCAAGTCGCCCCCCGGCAACGGAATCGAGGCCACAATCGCCTGGAACAACGGCTCCAGATTCACGCCCGGCTCCTCCAGCTTGGTCTGCGCCGTGCCGGTCTTGGCGTTGGTATAGAGCACCGGGAAATCGAGCTGCTCCTCGGCCGCGTCGAGGTCAATGAAGAGATCGTAGATCTCGTTCAGCACCTCGGCCGGGCGCGCGTCCTGGCGGTCAATCTTGTTGAGCACGACGATCGGCGCCAGTTTGCGCCGCAGTGCCTTCTGCAGCACGTAGCGTGTCTGCGGCAGCGGGCCCTCGCTGGCATCCACCAGCAGCACCACGCCGTCCACCAGGTTCAGAGCCCGCTCGACCTCGCCGCCGAAGTCGCTGTGGCCGGGCGTATCCACGATATTGATCTTGGTGTCGCCGTAGAACAGCGCCGTGTTCTTGGCCAGGATGGTGATGCCCCGCTCCCGCTCCAGTTCGTTGGAGTCCATCACCCGCTCGGTGAGCACCTGGTTGGAGCGAAAAATTCCGCTCTGGCGCAGCATGGCATCCACTAGGGTAGTTTTGCCGTGGTCTACGTGGGCGATGATAGCGATGTTGCGGATGGAAGGCACCCCTTATCTTATCAAAGCCGCCTTTTTCGCCGGTTTGGCGCGGGCTTTTCAGACTCTACCCGTGCCCGCGGCCCTCGGAGCGGGCCGCCCCCCAGCGCAGCCGGGTATACGTCCGCGCCCAGGCCTGGGGGTTGGCGTGGTGGCGGGGGCTGACCGAGATGCGGCGCAGGCGATAGGGGGAGTCGGTCGCCGCCACGCCGCCGCCGTGGCAGGCCAGGCAGCAGCGATAGCCGGCGCGCCGCACCGCCTCGCGCGCCGGGGCGTCGCAGTCGTGCGGGCCGCCGAACGGATAGGCGAAGTCTAGCACCGGCTCGCCCAGCTCCATCTGCAGCCGCTGCCGCGAGGCCACCAGCTCGTAGTGCAGCTCCGCCCCCCGCAACCCCGCCAAGCGGGCATGGGTCGCGGTGTGGGAACCGATGCCGAAGCCGGCGGCGCGCAACTCCCGCACCTGCGCCCAGCTCATCAGCGGCGGCGTGGCCGGCAGGCCGGCATCCCAGGCGAAGCGGGCGCGGGTGCCGATCACCGCCGTAGTGACGAAGAAGGTGGCGCTCAGGTTCAGCCGGTCCAGGATGGGCGCCGCCACCTCGGCATTGTCGGCGTAGCCATCGTCGAAAGTGATGGTCAGGCAGGGATGGGGGGCCTCGTCGCTGTGGGCCAGGCGGGCCAGCAGGCAATCCAGGCTCAGAATCTCATAGTGGTCGCGCCAGTACCGGCACAGCGCCGCGAACCCGGCCGCGGGATAGGTGAGCTCGTCGGCGCCGCCATCCCCGACGCGGTGAAAGGCGACGATGCAGTAGGGCCAGGGCGCGCCGCGCAGCCGGTCGAGCGCGCGCAGCGCCGGCAACGGAACTTCGCGGGCCAGGGAGCGGGCCAGCAAGCGGGTCAGGGCATGGGTGGCCATCGTTCAATCTCCTCGCTTTGATGCCGGCGCCCCGCGGGCGGGCGCGCGCCAGCGCGCCCGCCATTGCCGCAGGCGCAGGTAGCCGCGGCCCAGCGGGCCGCGCCCCAGCAGCAGGGTGGCGCTTTGCCGGCGCTCGGTGGTCCAGCGCCCCTTGTAGCGCTCTTCGCCGCGCAGGAACTCGAAGTGGCGCAGCCCGCGCGCGATGCAGTCTTCGATCACCAGGCTGAGCAGCACCGTGCCCGGGCTGGCATCGCTCCAGGCAGGGTCGAAGCCGCTCTGGAAGTACAGAAACCGGTCGCCGGCCTCGAAGCCGTAAAGCGCCGCCAGCACGGCGGTGGGCGTGCGCAGCAAGTAGATGCGGGTGGCGGAGGCGGCGGCCAACTGGGTGGCGGCGCGGAGATGAAAGGCGCGCAGCGCGGGCGACTCGAAGATGCCGCGGCCGCGCCGCTGCGCCCGCCGCTGGTTGTGCAGCCGGAACACCTGCTCCAGCGCGGCCGCCACGGCGCTGGGGGTGGTGGCGCACTCCAGCGCCGCCAGCGGCGCCCGCCGCGCCCAGGCGCGCCGCCGGCGGCGCACCTCGGCGCGGAAGTTGGCGCTGTGGGCCCCCAGCAACTGCTCGAAGCTGGCCGGCAGGGCCAGGCTGGGCAGCCACTCGCCCGCCTCCTCGCGGCCGCGCCCGCCGGCCACCGCCGCCGCCAGGGCGCCGCCGCGGCGCGCCGACTGCAGCCGCAGCACGCTCCAGCGCCCACGCGCCAGCGCTGCCGCCAACAACCGCGATCCCACCGCCGCCGGCGCCGCCGGGTGCAGCAAGCAGTCGAGTTCGTCGCCGCCGCTGCCTTGGCCGAGAAACTCCACCTGCGCCAACCCGCGCCGCCGCACCCGTTGCAGCGCCACCAGCCCGGCCAGGGTGCCGTCGGGGAAGGTCTCGGCCACCACCAGCGGCCGCGCCCCGGCGGGATGGCAGGCCGCCCACGCCGACTGCCACTCCCAGCTCAGAAACGGATTGGCCGGCCGCGCCTCGCGCTGCAGCCGCTTCCAGTCCCGCTCCAGCGCCGCCCACCGCCCGCGCCCTGGTCCCTCGATCACCAGCGGCGGCCGCGAACTGCCCTCCCACAGCGGAGCTTTCAAGCTGGCGGCGCTCATGCCCGGGGCTCCGCCGCGGTCGAGGCGGGCGCATAGAGCGGCGCCGCGGCGAGGGCCGCGGGCAGCGCCGGAGCCACCGCCATCGCGGGAGCGGCTAGCGGCGCGGGGGCCGCCGGCGCTCGGTCTTCTCTCGGCGCTGCATCTTCTCGCGGCCCTCCGCCGAGGCCGCGCCGCCGCGTCGCCACCGCCAACAGCACCTGCGGATGTCGCAGCCACAGCAGCGCGGCGTAGATCGCCATGCCCGCCAGCGTCATCGCCGCCAGCTCCGGCCGCGGCGCCCAGCCCGCCACCCAGGGCCGCAGCAGCAGCAGCCCGCCCACCATCGCCGCCGTGCCCTCCAGCGCCGGGGCAAAGCAGCGCCACAGATCGGCGGGGCGCAACTGCAGAAAGCGGTTCACCAAATAAACGTGGAGCACGCTCATCGCCACCCGGGTGGTCACTTGCCCCCACGCCACGCCGACGATGCCGCCCCAGCGCGCGCCCAGGATCAGGCTGGGCGGCAGCAGCAGCCACCACGCCAGCGTGGTGCGGGTCAAGATGTCGGGCCGTCCCATGGCCTTGTAGGCGTCGCCAAAATGGTGAGTAATGCAGCGGATGCCGGCGTAGAGCGCCAGCACCTGCAGCACCGGGATGGACGGCCCCCAGTGCCAGCCGTAGATGCCGTAGACGATGGCCGGCGCCAACACCCCCATGCCCGCCGCCATCGGCAGTGTCAGCAGCGCGGTGTAGCGCGCCGTGTCGAGCAGCGTCGCCCGCAATTGCGCCCGATCCCCCTGCAGCCGGCTGAAGGCGGGAAACACCACGCGCGTGATCACGTTGAGCACGCTCAGCAGCAGCACCTCGGGAATGCGAAAGGCCAGGGTATAGAATCCCAGCCACACGTCGCTGAGCATGCGCCCAATGGTCAGGGCGTCGAGGTTGGTGAGCAGCACGCTGGAGCCGTCCAGCAGGTAGATATGCTTGGCGTAGGCGCGCATGCGCCGCACTACGCCCGCATCCCAGCGCCAGGCCGGCCGCCAGGGCGAGATCCACCACAGCAGCGCGGTGGCGGCGGAGCTGCCCAGCAGTTGGCCCCAGATCAGGCTCCAGGCACCGAACCCGGCCAGCGCCAGCGAGATCGAGGCCAGCCCCTTGGCCGCCGCCTGCCCCAAGTCGGGCAGCAGCTTGGCACGGAAGGCCAACTGCCGCCGCAGCAGGGTGTCGTGGGTGTTGCCCAGTGCGGTGATTACCAGACAAAGCGAGAGCACCCGCAGCATCGGCGCCAGCGCCGGCTCGTGGAAGAAGGCTGCCAGCCGCGGCGCCAAGCTCCAGCCCAGCCCGGTCTCGATCAACGAGGCAGCCAGCGTGACCCAAAAGCAGAAGTCGGCGGCCGCCGCCACGCTCTGCTCCTCGAAGATGAGCGCGCTGGTCAGTCCCAGCGTGCCCAAAATCTCGAGCACGGTGATGAAGGAGACGGCCAGGGCCACCTCGCCAAAGGCGCGGGGCGCAAGCAGCCGCGCCAGCACCACCACCGAGCCGAACACCAGCAGCTTGCCCAGCAGGAACGAACTCGAGGCCCAGAACAGTCCGTGCAGGATGCGCGCGGTGGTCACCGCGGCGGGGGCGGCGCCGCGGCGGTTGGCCGCCGGGGCGGCGCGCTCGACCCGTCGCCAGAGCGGCGTTTGTCCCTGGCGACCATAGCGCCATCCCCCGGCCAGGGCGGCCGCCAGCGCCAGGCAGAAAAAATACGGCGCCTCCGCCCGGCCCAGGCGCAGCCCGCAGCGACGCGCCAGGCCCACCGCCGCCACCGCGCCCAAGGCGGCCGCCTGCGCCAGGGCCAGCGCCCGCGCCGCCCCGCCCAGCGCGGCGGCGGGGGCCGCCAACAGCGCCAGCCCGGCCAGCAGCGCCGTCGCCAGCGCCAGCCCCGACAAGGGGCGCAGGATTTCGTGGAACAACACCTTGCACAGGTTCACCGCCGGCAACTGCCGCCAGTCCACCTCCGCCAGCGCCGCCCAGTGTCCCACCGCCATGCGGCGGCGGCGTTCCCATTCGGCGGCGTCGTCGGCGGCGCCATGCTCGCAGGAGCGCGCCTCCGGCGCCGCCAACACCCGCCGCCCCTGGGCCAGCACCTGCAAACCCAGGTAGAGGTCGTCGTTGACCATGGCCGCAGTGGGCAGGGGCACGAAGCATTCGCGGCGCACCGCCAAGGCCTCGCCGTAGGCGGCCACCGTGGTGCCGGTGGCCGCCTCGCAGGCGGTGAGCCAGCCCTCGTAGCGCCAATACACGCTCTCGCCGCCGCCGACGCCGGTGGAGGCGGCCACCGCCTTGCGTCCGGTCACCGCCCCCACGCTGGCGTCGGCGAAGGGCGCCGCCAGCCGGCGCAGCGCCTCGGGGGCGTACTCGTTGTTGGCGTCGGTGAAGACCAGAATCTCGCCCGCGGCGGCCTGGGCGGCGCGGTTGATCGCCGCCGCCTTGCCCAGCCGCTGCGGCGCGCTCAGCAGCCGCAGCCGCATGGGGCCGCCGCCGGCCGCCAGCGCCGCCACCCGCGCCGCGGTGCCGTCGTCGGAGCCGTCTTCGCTGACCAGGATCTCGA
>Ga0307374_10002627_pt1 | contig 31650 bp, 33 predicted proteins | sample OX3MG_FD_202532 | JGI IMG/M metagenome (GOLD analysis project Ga0307374, IMG submission 202532) | Soil microbial communities from Risofladan, Vaasa, Finland - OX-3 | ecosystem: Environmental > Terrestrial > Soil > Coastal area > Acid sulfate soil | place: Finland: Risofladan, Vaasa | collected... | reverse complement strand
TTCAGTCGCGTTCCAATGCCACGAAAAGCCTTAGAACATACGGTCTTTGATCGAGTGGAGGTAAGGGGATTCGAACCCCTGACCCCTTGCATGCCATGCGCCACCGTTGGGTTCAGCGACGTTCGCCTAAGTTCAAGAAGTCCCATTCTGTAAGGCTTTTCATTCATGCGTGTTCATCGCAGATCATGTCAGTTCAAAATATTTGCTGACGGAAACGCTGACATTTCCAGTATTGAAGCTCTCGTCGGTGTTTGAAATGGTACGCATGCAGGTTCACGTTACAGGGGGCGTCCACAATCTAGTTGAGGTCTTTGGAATGGTTGCATAGGGCGCGAACGGCGCGTGGCGGGATTCGGTACGGTTGTTTCGTGAAGGACGAAAGTGACGTAACGGCGGAGAATCAGCCAGAGGAAGTGGGATCCGAATTTCTTGTTGTATCGCGCGCTCGGTCGTCAGCTCACTTCGCGGCGGGGGAGGGTTGTGAATACAACCTTGACGCCATTCCAGAACTTGGAAATGAGCCCATTCGCGTGCGCATCTTTACCCGATGGGTGACTAGCGGGGGGATTTCATTACCGAGAGAGTTGATAATTGAGATTCGAGGCGTCGTCTCCTCGCTCGATGAGGCGGCGACCAAGTTCGGGATGATTGCTAAGCCGTTCGCGACAATGGTTGGGTTTGTTGGGAACGTTCGAGTCGGACCGGTTGAGGTTCACCTGGCATACGAGTGCGCCGACCGTCAGGCCGAGCGACAGTTTCTTGAAATCTTCCTTGTAGACGAACAGGGGGCCATGGGTGAGGGCCGGCTCGTCGATAAGTCCCTAATGAACGAGACCTGCAACGCGTTTCTTACGCTCGAGTCAGATAACCGTCGCGTGAGTAGAGGTCTACGTCAGTACGAATTAGCTCTTCGTGAATGGTATTTAGGAGGCGAATGGCTGGCACTAAGCCATCTGTATATGGCCGTTGAGACCCTCACGAAGGCAGTGATCCGGAAGACCATCACAGATCGTGGAATCACGGAGGAAGGTTTGGCTCAGTCATTCGGTCTAGTTACTGACGATCCTGAACAGCCGAGATGGCGCGAGATTCTTGCCCAACGGGTTCGCGAACAGTTGATCTTTCATGGTGACAGTGACACCTATAAGACCGCGAAGGACGCGAGTGACGGGTTAGAACACGGTTCGTGGGATCTTGACAAGATTGCTGAGAACGCCGTGAAGTGTGCTGACAAGACCTTCCACTATGTGCGCCAAACAATTCTTGAGTTGTTGAACCTTCAACCTGAAGTCACCGAGAGACTTATGTCAATAGAGCCAAAAGATGTGCAGTCACGACGCAAGGTTGTTCGTGGTCGGCTTGTCGGTGCTGTCGATGACCCGGCTGCTCCCGATCAGATGTATCCGATATTGGAATGGAACTCTTCGCCGAGTTCGGTGGTTCATGAAGGCTCGTCGATTCGAACCGATGACAGCGAGAGAATTACCGTTCGTACCCATTCTGATGTCAGTTTTAAGTTCGAGAGGTTGGACGTATTTGGTCGCCTTCAAGATGGTCAAGTTCCTGTCGAGATCAGTGAAATGAACTTGCTCGTTGAACCGACACCGGAACCTAAGTCGGGCAGGATGCTGGGAGCAGTGATGCCCTTGGTTGATGCTGCCACAGCGAGCGGTACGGACACTGCCCAAACGCGCTTGCACATGTTCGCTTTCAACTTGTTCGGGCAAGGCGTCGCGTTCTTTCAGAGTGCCCAAACCTTGCTCAACAGTTCTCAACCGGTCGAAGCATTGCTGGCTCTTCGCGGCCTAACAATGATTGCCGCACGTTTTGAACAAGTGATGGACGATGGTGGGTTTGGACTCGGGATTGTGGTTCGGTTGGTGATCAACACTCTGGATGAAGTAGCCGCGAACAATGATGTCGCGGCGACGCGACGTGATGAACTACTTCTTGAAGCAGAGCAAGCTGGCCTTGTCATCCCGGATGAGTTGGCAGGAGCAGAGACAAGTGCCGTCTACGTCAGCCTTGCGGCGGAGATGGCATTGGCGCAAAGCGTTATCGATGTTACCTACGGAACAATTGGACTGCACGTCAAGTTGGCCGACGATCAGCACTTTGGCTTCAATACGCATCTAGAGCCGGGGCACTTTTCGGAGATGGTCGCATCGGCCTGTGTCATTGCCCAGTTGGAACTACTCAAAATGGCAGCGAAGCTATTTGGCTGGACTATCGACGAGAGTCAACTCGACGCGCTACTCAGGGACGCGCGGGAATTGAACGAGACCTCAGCTCTTGGAGGGCATTCTGCCGCGGTGCCCGAATAGGTGGGGGATAGAGCAATGGTTTCTTAATCCGAAGATTGATGTGGGAGAAACTGGCAAACGCTGGAAAACAAGTCATTTTGCTCGCCTTGGTTGGCTCGAAAAGCATCCATGTGGCAAAACATTGGAGCAAACGCGAGGAGAATATTCGCTGATTGAGATCATCGGACCACATTGGAGTCGAACCCGCCGCCTGATGCGTACCTGAGGACGAGTTCCGCTGCAGCCGTCAAGGTGCATATTCCGACGGTTGTTGTACACCCGTTCCGATTGAAGTTGTACATCGATTCCGACGTAGTTGTACACCCCGGAAGGTCGTGACGCTGGCTTTGGCGTGAGTGAGAGGGCACCGACAACGCTCTTTGATTAGTCCAATAATCAGAGGAGTCGCCGGTGCCCCGTCCCCATCAAACCATGCGCAAGGTCCGCGAAATACTTCGACTCCGATGGAGTGAGAAATTAAGCCTGCGTGACGTGGCGATCGCGCTCGCCATGCCTCACGCCACGGTGGCGCTCTACGAAAGGCGAGCCCGTGAGGCGAGACTCTCCTGGCCGCTACCCGATCTCGACGACGACGCCCTCGAGGCCTTGCTCTTTACGCCCACCCCTGAGAGGGAGACGCGCGAGCAACCCGACTTCGCCTACCTCCAGCGTGAACTGCGCCACAAGGGCGTCACCTTGCAGCTGCTCTTCGATGAGTACCGCGAGGTCCACCCCGACGGTTACGCCTACAGCCAGTTCTGCAAGCTCTATCGTCAGTGGCGGCGCCACCTCGACGTCGTGATGCGCCAGGACCACAAGGCGGGCGAGAAGCTCTTCGTCGACTTTCCCGGACTCACCATCCCCATCTACGACGAGGCGACGATGGCGGTCTCGTTTCGCGCCGAACTCTTCGTCGCGGTCTTGGGCGCGTCGAACTACTTCTTTGCCGAGGCGCTGCGCAGTCAAGAGCTCGAGCACTGGGTGAACGCCCACGCGCACTGCTTTACGTTCTTGGGCGGTGTGCCGAGCATCGTCGTGAGCGACAACTTGAAGTCCGCGGTCACCAGGGCCAGTCGCTACGAGCCCGACCTCAACGCCACGTTCCAAGAGATGGCCGTGCACTACGGCACCGCGATCATCCCCGCGCGCCCCTACAAACCCCGCGACAAGGCGAAGGTCGAAGTGGGCGTGCAGATCGTCGAACGCTGGATCATGGCCGCCTTACGAAAAGAACGCTTCACGAGTTTGGGGGACCTGAACGAGGCGATCGCCACACTCGTCGAGCGCGCCAACGCGAAGCCCTTCAAGAAACTCGAGGGCTCGCGCGCCAGCGTCTTTACCGAGATCGACCGACCGGCGCTTCGGCCCCTGCCCGATACCCCCTACGAGTTCGCTTCGTGGCGAGCGGCCAAGGTCAACATTGACTACCACGTCGAGGTCGAGCGCCACTACTACTCCGTGCCCTACCAACTGGCCCGCGAGGTCGTCGAGGTGCGTCTCACGAGTTCGGTGGTCGAGGTGTTCTTCAAGAACAAGCGCGTGGCCGCGCACCTGCGCCGTTACGACAAGGGACGCCACTCGACCGAGGCTGCGCACATGCCCGATTCGCACCGTCGCTACCTCGAGTGGACGCCGGGGCGCATCGTGCATTGGGCCGAGAAGAACGGACCCGCGACGGGTGAGTTCATCAACGAGTTGCTCCTCAGTCGGCCTCACCCCGAACAGGGTTTCCGCTCAGCGCTCGGCGTGATGGGGCTCGCCAAGAAATACGGACCTCAGCGACTCGAAGCCGCGTGCGCGAGGGCGCTCGCGCTGCGCTCGTTCTCCTATTCGTCGGTCACGTCGATCTTGAAACACGGGCTCGACCAGCGACCACTCGCCACGGGGTCCACTCGGGCCCACCCCGTCCACAGCAATATCCGCGGTCCGAACTACTACCACTAGGAGAACCATGCTCACCCATTCCACCATCGAGGGGCTCAAGTCCCTGCGACTGCCGGCCATGGCGTCGGGACTGCTCGAACAACGAGAGCACCCCGACTACCACGAACTCTCCTTCGAGGACCGCCTCGGATTACTCGTCGAGCGCGAGCTCCTCCAGCGACAGAATCGTCGACTGGAACGAATCTTGAAGGCCGCAAAACTGCGCAGCGGCGCGGTCGTCGAGGACCTCGACTTCTCCACGACCCGCGGTCTCGACAAGGCCACGTTGCACTCACTGGTGAACTCACCCTGGGTGAGCAATCACCACCAGGTGATGATCGTTGGCCCTACGGGCGTCGGCAAGACCTTTCTCGCCTGCGCCGTTGCGAACCACGCCATTCGCAACGGAGCGACCGCACTTTACGTGCGCGTGCCGCGGCTCCTCGATGATCTCAGCGTCGCGCGCGCTGACGGACGCTTGGCAAAGCTGATGACGAACCTCGCTCGCGTCGACGTGCTGATCCTGGATGATCTGCTCCTTCGCCCGCACTCCGATGACCAGGCCGCCGACCTTCTTGAAGTCGTCGAGGATCGTCGCGGGCGCTCGGTGATCGCCACCTCGCAACTGCCAATCAGCCACTGGCACGAGGGTCTCGGCGACCCGACTATCGCCGACGCCATCCTCGACCGGTTGCTCGAACGGTCCCATCGCATCGAGCTCGCCGGCAATTCTCGGCGTCGAAACGACGCCACGCCCCGCGCGAAGAAAACAATGACACCGGCGGCAAAATGATTCGCTCTACGATGACTCGAGAGGAGGTGAGTTAGGGAAGAGCCCTCACCAGCACAGCATCACGACCAGTGTTCAACTACGTCGGAACAACTGTGCAACTTCGTCGGAATACGCACAACTTGGTCTTCATGAAAGTAGGACTTCCACCTCAACATCGTCTCGGCGTTATTACTAGTTGTGAATCCGGGTCATGCACCACGATCAATTGACTCAGAATTCGGCGGTCAATGACGGCGCGTCTACGATTTCATCGATTTGCTCGATTGTTGAGTCTTCTGGCAAGAGGGTTCCGTAAAGGAGCAGCACAGACTCGGAATGGTCCGAATTGAGTGGGTACGCATCGCCGCCAATGACATGCCAGGTGCAGAAACCCACTTTGTCATCCAGCGTGATTTCGCTTGATAGATATGAATCCTGGAAGAGGAGTGTAGACAACAGCGCGCAAAGTCGTTCTTTCTCCACCGGCAAGAATCTTCCGTCCTTGTCGGCTCTGACTTCTACACGTTGGGCCCGCCACCTCTCTGGTTTGCTGCTGAGAATCGTCGCACCAAATGGTGTCGCGATTCGCTCCAGTTCCTCAATGATCATTGATGCCGAAATGGCACCGGGCTCGTCCACCGACTTCCCGCACGTGGGGCAGAATTGAGAGGTAGAGGCTAATTGACGCCCACATCCCTCGCAGAAGACTTGCGAAATCCCGTCGAATGAAATCCCCGGACTCGCAATGCTTGTCGCATTTCCGCACGCGGCACAGAATTTAGCCCCGATCGGTAGATCGCGGCCACAAATCTTGCAGTTGACCATTCGCCTGTTCTACACCAATTGTTCGTGCGTTGCATCGACGCTGAACTCGATTCGCCCTCTACCCACGCGGCGGGAATTCACTGGATCGGATTGGATCCGAATGCATACGCGATCATCCGGCAGGACTCGTTCCCGCAAGCGTGAATTCCCAACCTGAAGAAGTTTGGACGACGCCAGGCCCCGAGACATTGGTGATGTTGAAGACGGTGGTCGAACCTGCCGCGTTCGTCACAGTGAACGTTGAGGGAACCGTAAGAATCGTGTCTGCCATGACTGACGATCCACTCGACGCAGACGGAAAATAGTTCGTGATATCGAAGAAGCCATCCGTGACAGCCCTGGCACCGGCGGCTATCGCGTTTGACGTGTACATGTCTATTGTCGAGCTATTGCCGTCTTGTCCCGTGCACTGGGGGCCGCCAGCGTACGCCGCCTCCCAGATCAACTCTGGACCGGTGAAGGACGGGATACTTCCTGAACCAATACCCGCGAAATTCGCACCGACGATAGTAGCCATGTTCGCCGAAGTGTTTGTCAACGTGATGATGGCAGGAATCACTTCGTCCGTCAGCGCGCTGAGCGAACATGCACTCCCCGCAGTTGCATCACCGTTAGTTGTCCCCGATTGGAATGGTTGGGGGTTGCCGACGTCAAGTTCCACCGTGGCCGAAGCACCAGCGCTCGACGTCATGTCGACAGTCCATGAAAATGTCGCTCCTCCGGTCAAGCCGTAGGTCAGCGATGGGGTGGTTCCCGGCACGGAAGACTGTGGGACTGTAGTACCCGCACTCCCGAGATTCTGATTGCCCAGCGATGAGAGATTGTTTACCATCGAATTGGTGTACACAGTCAATGCGAGCGAGAGTGCGATCGCGACAACGGAAACTGCGATCCCCGCGATTAGGATTCGAACCGCCATTCGACGGTCCCTCTCTCGTACTAAGGACCACGCGATGATTCCACCAACGAAACCCAGAAGTGCCCAAAGGTAATAGCTTCCACTCGGTCGCGCATTGAAGGCAGGACTTGAGGAATGACCGCTTGAAGTCACGGAATCCTGAAGCGGGACACTCCGGCTAGGTGATGTCGAGTGTCCACAAGATGTGCAGAACAGAACTCCGGGGCTCAACTTTGCGCCACAGTTCGTACAAAACAAGGTCACGCCAATCGTTGCGTGACGCCGAGGCCACATCTGAGGCAACGATGACTTTCACCGCCGAGGTTAAAGTCAATCATAAATTCGATCGAGAGCTTCGGGGCAAGGATTTCCCTCCGTTTCATACAACTGACGCGAGACCGAGTGCTCCGGCTCAATGACCGTGGCCCTAGTTGCCGAACTGAGTCGAGTTTGACGCGGCCACGATAACAATAATCGTGATAACCAGGGTTACCAACCCGATAATCCCGAGGACGATTCCCGCGATGGCCATTCCGTCCCCACCTTGTCCACCCTCCCGAATTTGCTTTCGAGCGACCAAACCGAAAATCAATGCTAGAACCGAGCCAATCCAGTAGACCCAAACAATGCCCAGGACCATTGATGCAATGGCGAGTCCGTTGGTCGTCTTCAGTGGCGCCGATGCCGCATAACTCGGGTACGCAGGTGCCGATGACGAAAATGAATTGGTTCCACAAGTGGGGCAGAAAGCCACGCTATCCGGACAAGCGTGGCCGTTGATGCAGTTCATGCGTACCCCTTCGTTTTCGCTACTATCCTTTCGAAAGTTAGCATTGGTGATGAGGTGATAACCGATAATTGCGTTATTGAGATTTCGAATTCCGGTCAATGTGATTGTTGGAAATCGCCGTTGACTCATTGAGCACTGGGGTCCATTGTCTTTCGAACCCTGGACTAGAGACACACCGTTGGGAGAACTGATGTTATGTCGCATCTGCGGTACACCCTTGGAAGATAGTGACGCGTTCTGCGCCGGGTGCGGGACACCTACGAATCTGCGTTCGGAAACGGTAGGACCTGTCGTGCAGTTAGATCTGATCGAATCCTCTATGTCGGGTAAGGCCGCCGCGAACAGCTTTGAAGATCCCCAGCCTCGGCTCTCTGAACCAATTCGAACTGACGAATCAGCTGCAAGCGCGACGGGGACACCACCACTACCCGTGCCGACTGCGTCTTTCTGCGGATCATGCGGATGGACACTTCCAGAGGACGCCACCTTCTGCACTGAGTGCGGAGCGCCCGTGATCGCGCCGCTGCCGCCTTCGAGCGTCGGCCCTCAACCAACGCGTGGCCCCTCTCAGAACTTGGCCGCTCGAGGTTGGTTGGTCAGAATCCCTGGAGAAAATGACGTCCTTGTCGATCTCGTGACCCTCCAGGCCTGGGCCAAGGCTCGAAGGATTAGGGCCGAGACGACAATCGTCGACTACGCAACGGGAACGCCGTACGCTGCACGACAAATCCCAGGAGTCTTTTCAGAGAAGGACTTTACTACCGCACTGCTGCTATCGATCTTCCTCGGAAGCTTTGGTGTCGACCGCTTCTACCTTGGTCACATTGGACTTGGCATTGGGAAACTCTTAACGCTGGGGGGGCTCGGCATTTGGTCCCTCATCGACGTAATCATGGTTGCGACGCGAAATGTCACTGACGTCAATGGGCTCGCACTCGCTTGAGGCCGCGGCGAAAAGTGCCTATCGGTTCGATTGTTCGCCGCGTGATTTCGTTCTCTACCGCGGAACGAGTACCGCAATTTTGTGGTGATGCGACCTCTATCTACGGGCACCTCGCCGACAAGGCGGATTCAAAGAATTGTTACCCTGAGCATCTCCAGATTCCTGAGAATCCGAGTGCCGACGTCTCCTTGGGGTGGACTAGGAGTTCGCAGTAGATGAGCCAAGGAGACGGGTCATTCGATTTCTATGAGCGAAACTTGCCAAATGGGGGCGACGAGCGGGTAACCAGTAAGTGAGCCCTTGTATCCCTACTTTGGGTTACTCTGACAATCATGATTCTCCTGATTACAGGATTCGCGGGTATGTTGAGGAATTGCTCGGGATTCGGGGGCGAAATGCGGCAATCGGTAGGCGTTGGGGAGTGGAGTTTCTGGAGCGAACCGAATTCGGCAATGTTCTTGAATCAACCAATCTGGGATGAAGGGAAGATACTGTGAATTGTCTTGAATGCAATCGGCCAAATCCCGAGGGGTCTAAGTACTGCGCCGGGTGTGGAGCGCCGTCGCAATCCAAGGCTGATGCCCCACAGCAACCTCCGATGTCCTCGACCCCCCCGTTTCGGCCCACATCTCCAGCGCCTCCATCAATCCAATCCTTCACTGCAGGTCAGAGTGGCTCGCAGGCCACTTCGTCCGAATTCAGTTGGAATCGCGTCTTAAGGTTCCAAGCTGCAACCGCGGCTGGAAGTGTCTTGGCACTCATCGGCCTCTTCTTGCCCTGGGCCAGTACTTTCGGATTCTCCTTCTCGGGACTTTCGGTGCATGGTTTTCTCTGGTTTTCCTTCCTCATCTTGGTCGCTGTTTTGGTGTTGTCCATATTGGACGTCTTCATTCCGGGCTTCTCCGATAGTTGGCCGTTCCAACCTGTGCTGAGCGGAGTAGTCATGTTCTCGGCTCTACTCGTTCTGATCGGCGTGGTTGACTTCCCGAGTGGCTACAGTTGGTCAATCGGGCCATTTTGGTGTCTCATCATGTCAGTGGCGTTGGTGTTTGTTACTTTGGCACCTTACGTTTCGTCATTGCATTTTCTTCTCGTACCAATCACGACCTCCGCGCCGGCCAGAATCGCACCTGGTGGTAGCGCTGTCGGATCAACCGTTCCCCAAGGTTCACCACGAAGGTTTTGCGCATCTTGTGGCAAAGGAATTGATACCAATTCTCAATTCTGTGCGTTCTGTGGCGCTCCAACCGCATAGGCGCCTTGACGGCTACCGTGATCCGCACGTTCCGGTCCTGTACGTAAAACCCGACCACATTGCATGACCTTGTGCACTTCATAGAGCGAAAGGAAACCGATCCATGGGCCAATGCCCGAATGGTCACATCTCGCCAAACAACACCCAAGGCTTCTGCTCAATCTGCGGAGAGACATTGATTCAAACGTGTCCTAACGGACATCCCAATCGACGCAACGCACGATTCTGCCCCACGTGTGGAGTCACGATGGAAGTGACGCAGCCAACACCTCTTTCGAACACGCTGAATCCGCCTAGGAAATCGCATAAGGGTCTTTTGGTGGCCATCGGCGTGGGTTTACTGGTCCTCGTGTTGGCGATCTCCGCGGCGATTCTGCTGACACGACATTCATCGACTTCGAATGCGTCTTCGAACACTTCGACGTCGACCAGCACTTCAACTTCCACAACTGCCCCAACCGGAGCCTCCGCTCAAGTGCAAGCGTCCGCGTTGACCGGTTTACTTCAATCAGGAACCCAAGTTCGGTCGGAACTACAATCAGCAATCGATGCCGTGCAAGGTTCCGTCGGCACCGGTGCCGGCTGTCAATCTAACGTCGCCACTGCGGTGTCCCAACTGCAACAAGTTGTCAGCAGCCGCCAAACACTTCTCGATCAACTGAGCACATTGTCCCTATCAGCCGTGCCGAACGGAGCGCTCGTCGTACACGACCTGAGGAGTTCCTGGCTCATCTCTAAGCGGATTGACGCCGACTTCAGCCAGTGGGCGAACGTCGAGTTGAACAGCAACTGCGGCGCCAGTGATGCGTCCGTGGTGAGTTACCAAGCGACGAACGTCCTTGACCCGAGATCTACGCAGATGAAGATCACCTTCGTCAACCTGTGGGATCCGATAGCGAGCCAACTGAATCAACCCTCCACGTGGACAGCGGCCCAGATCTAGTGTCTGAGGGTTGCGAAGTCATGGCACCCCTCTCTGACCAACCGAAGGCTCTTGTAGTCGTCCATGTCGATACGGTCGGCATTCCTCGATGCCACGGCAACCCACTAGGGACTATGTAGTTTCTATGTCGCAACCCAAGCATCGCAGGCGACGTTCCGAGACGCCTACCAAGGTGCGAACAACCTCGCTGGCCATCGCTTTGGTTACAGCGAGCCTTCTTTCTGTCGGTCTCTGGTGGCACTGGAAAGCACCATCGTCATCGAGTTCCATTACCACGACTCCACTTGCATCTTCAACTTTGCCCGCTCATCCGAGGGGTTCAAGTCCGACTGCGTTAAACCAAAGTCTTGGGAGCTATCTTCGTCTTCGTTCGGGCGCCGTCGAGTTAGCGGTCGAAGACTTGAATAGCGGACTGACGACCACGTATGGTCGGAACTCTCCCCAAGTCGAAGCGAGCGTCGTCAAAGTAAATATTCTGGCGGCTTTACTCGCTTCGAGTTCAGTCGCCAACACCCCACTTACGGCGCAGGAGCAGAATCTCGCCCAAGGAATGATTGAGGAGAGCGACAACAATTCCGCGACCTCCCTCTGGATGATTGCCGGTGGTGGCGCCGGAATTGGCACCTTTGACCGACGAATCGGACTCACAGCAACAACGCCTTCGCCATGCGTAGTGTGCCAAGGGTTTGCATGGCCTGGTTGGGGCCTAACTACGACGACCCCACTTGACGAACTCAAACTTCTACGAATCGTCTTCTTGGACTCTGCGTATTTGAACTCGCAAAGTCACGCATACGAACTTCAGTTAATGGAGTCTGTCGTTCCTAGCGAACGCTGGGGCGTTTCCAGTGGTGTGGCGAGCTCGGCGACGGTGGCGCTCAAGAATGGATGGCTACCGTTGAATGCCACCAATTCTGATTGGCAGATCAACAGTGTTGGTTGGATTCGCGGTGACGGACGTAATTACCTCATCGCAATTTTCAGCACCGGAAATCCCAGCGAAGACTACGGAATCCAGACCCTGAATTCGGTATCCGCTCTGATCTGGGATCATCTCGCCTCGTAGTTCGGTCATGGATTCGCTCCATCGCCACACGCCCCCCGATCACTCCTGGCCAGACGCAACGGGTCACCATGAGGTCCACTCCTTTAATTCATCCCACTCGGTCGTCACGTCGGGTTTCAACTATCTGATCGAGGCGAATCCCGCTCTTCATGAAGAGTAGAAACCTATACACGCGAGGGATTCTTGGGTCTGACAGACTATCTTCACCCGTAAGGAGGATAAGTCCCATGAGGATATGTTCGGCTTGTCAAAGTGCAAATAGTGATGACGCTCGCTTTTGCATTCGCTGTGGAGTGACGATGTCGCTCGTTCAAAACTTGCAATCAAAGGCCGTAGTGCCATCCGCCTCACTCGTACTCGGGGCGATTGGATTCATGATCTGGGGACTGGGCAGTCTTCCCTGGGCAATCGATATAAGCCTCTACTTCCATTCCGCAATAGTAAAGATCACTTACGTCGCATGGGCTATCGGGCCCGTGCTCGTAGCCATCGGACTTCTCGTGGCGGGCCAATCAATATCGAGGCGGATCGGAGGCGGAGCCGCCAGTCTGGCGATTGTTGGGTTGATGCTGATCGGCATTACTCAACTTCCGTACGTGTTCAGTCCAAATTCGTCCATTTCGTATCGTTTGGAATACGGGGGACCTGTAGTCGGTTTCGTCCTTCTCGGAATCGGGGTTCTCGTAGCGATCCCAAAGGTTTCGGCGAAGTAGTTGCCTGAAGATGACTCTGCTATCAGACCTCTCATTCGTTACTGGAACCTCGTATCAACGTGTCGTTTCTCTCACTTTTCGGGAAGGCTACTTTTGGACGATCAGTTGAAGGGAGGGTGGTGGGTTACCTACTAAGGCGACGATCCTATCCCGTACTGGTTGTCCTTGTAGCAGCGATTGGCCTCTTCGGTCCAACGACTTCAGACCGCGTCAGTGCTGCCACTCACGGAGTTCTACAGACTCACGCACTGCCCGCTTCGTACTACGTCGCGCTCGGAGATTCATACTCGTCAGGCGAGGGGAACCCAGGCCCGACGGAGACTCGATGGGTGAATTCCAGTGGCATCTCCACGGGTCCGCCCTATAAGTCCTTGAACAACTGCGATCGCTCGGCTGTGGCTTATCCGATGATCGTCAACTCTTGGTTGAAGTCTGTCTCTGGGCTACCGACGATGAACTTTCGTTTCTTTGCCTGCAGTGGGGCGACAACGGGCGACCTCTGGTCATCGGGTGCCCAGAGAGGAGCGCCAGCAGAACCTCTCCAATTGAGCCATACTTCCGAACTGCTCAACGCTCAGGTAGTTACTCTGTCAGTGGGGGGAGATGACCTCAACTTCACCAACATCCTCTCGAATTGCGTCCCAGGATTGCACACACCACATTCGTGCAGCAGTTCGTCGAATGACGGCTGGATAGCGGATCTTCACGCCAATATCCTCAAACTTCAGTCGACCCTGGTATCAACGTACAAGCAGATACTTGCCGCTGCTCCAAACGCCACCCTTTTCGTCGTTGGCTACCCCGACCTTCTTCCACCCCAACCTTCGACCCTGCAACAGAACGTGACGTGTCCGAAGGTGACATTGATCTTGCCGCGGGGTGTCGGTTACCTCTCGTACAACGAGCAAGCCCTCAACAATGTTGTCAGGGCCGCAGTGGCTCTGGTGCCAGGAGTCGAGTACGTCGATCCCAACGGGGGCGGAGTAAATTCCTTCATTGGCCACAGCGTGTGTGCCAAGAACTCGTGGTTCAACGGAATCAGATTCGTTGGTGCGAGCCGGTTGTTGGACGCCAGCTACTCCTTCCATCCAAATGCAGTCGGTCAGCAGAGGTTGGCCAATGCCGTGGAGAATGTCATTCGGACAACGATGATCGGTACCCATACCTCGAAATGGACCTATGTGGATTCCAGTATTGGTCCTCTATCGGTGACTTGTCCGACAACATCGTTCTGTGCGGCCAGTGACTCGCATGGAGACATTGCCATGTACAACGGTAACGTTTGGAGCGCGCCCAAATATGTTGACACGAGCGGCGGCTACATGAATTCGGTCTCGTGCGCGAAATCAGCGAGTTCTGAATTCTGCGCTGGCGTCGACAGTGAGGGTTATGTTGTTACATTCAATGGCACGACTTGGAGCCAGCCGAAACGCATCTATTCCAGCGGCCAAGGTTTGATGAGAGTGTCATGCGCCACCGTAACCTCTTGCATCGCCGTAGATGCGAACGGCTCTTCATTGATTTTCAATGGGACTAGTTGGACTCTGGAGTCGCACGTCGATCCGTCCCCAGGGCAACTTTGGGCGGTCAATTGCCCTACGAGTACATTCTGTGCTGCCTTTGACCTTTCTGGCAATGTCGTTATGTACAACGGTGCTTCCTGGAGTTCGCCCGTCAGTGTCGATTCAACCGGTGGCATCCAGGGTGGAACCATTTCTTGTCCCACTTCCTCATTTTGCGCCGTCTCGGACAGTCGCGGTGACGTCGTTACCTTCAACGGAACCACCTGGAGCCAACCGAGCCAAGTAGACACGAATCGGCTCACATCGATTTCTTGCACGTCCCCCGACTTCTGCACCGCGGTTGACATCGCGGGAAATGTACTCACATATAACGGGAGTCTGTGGAGCCAGCCCACTGCGCTATCCCCGGTAGGCGTACTATGGGCGGTCGTTTGTCCAACGCCGGCGTACTGTACGGCCGTTGGTGATAGGGGGATATTCACTTACAAGTAGTGAAGTGCCTTGCCTTGAGTGAGTCCACTTCAGGACGCCTCCACACCATCGATTTGTTCACATCAAAGGTCGCACCAGTTGGGCCCGATTTCGCAACTTCCTTAGACTCAATGGAATTTTCTCTCTGTGCTCGGCTCAAGATGCTGCAAAGACCTATTCTGCAATTCATGTGGCGCAGCGCTCACGACGGACGCATCGGCCGTCGGGCAACGGTAACTCAAGTGTTCAGCAGAGGTTGGCTTTGACCTCCGGTTCTGCGCTCGACGAGGGCGTTAGGGACATGATCGACCGATCGGCAGTTTCCTGCTCTCTTGAAGAGCAGTCATTCCAAATCTTTCGAGGAGGTAGCTGAATGGTGGCGTGCCCTAATGGCCATCAAGTACGAACTGGATCCATGTTTTGCCGCGTATGCGGCATTGATCTGCGCTTTGTTTGTGGCAATGGTCATTCGAACAAGCCCGATGCGCGCTTCTGCAATGTGTGCGGGACCTCTGTTGTCAAGACAACTCTTGAACCACAAGGAGGCGAGGGTACAACTAACCTCACCAACCCAGAATCGACAGAGTTCCTCAGTGCCAACGTGCCCGGCGCTGTTGCACCTCTTCGACCCGGAGCGGAATGGAATATCGGCTCCGGGAACAATATCGATAAGTCTTCGGCAAGTTCCGTGTTCGGCGATTCCACGACCCAAGCTTCGACAGTTTCGAACCTTGCTGGAGGTAGCGATGGCTTCGAGTCGGTTTCGATACCAGCGATGGAGATTCCACTCAGCGCTGGCGTGGAGACGGCCAATAGATCCAGTCGAGGCCATTCAATGAAGGTGTGGTTCATTGTCGTTGGTGCCGCCGCCCTTCTAGTCATCGCCGGTACCGTGATGGTTCTGACCAATAGTCATCAATCAACGAAGACCTCAGCCTCGCCCTTGCGATGGAGCAGTCCCGTCAAGATTGACGGAACGAGTGACTTCATCTCTTTGTCGTGCCCATCGTCATCGTTTTGCGCAGCGGTTGGCCACAATGGCGGTGTCCTCACGTACGACGGTTCGTCGTGGTCGACTCGCGTGATGATCAAGGGCTCGGTCTACCTTAGGGGAATTTCGTGCACATCGTCGTTGTTCTGTGTTGCAATTGACTTCGAAGGACACTTCTTTACGTACGACGGTTCGTCGTGGTCCTTCGCGGGATCCATCAACACACTTCGCGCTACTTCTATTTCGTGCACATCATCGTCCTTCTGCGCGGCAGTAGGCGAAACTGGTAATGCCGTAACCTACGACGGCTCGTCCTGGTCGACCGCGCAACCAATTGATGCTGGTTCCTATTTGTACACCGTTACGTGTACGTCGTCGTCGCACTGCGTGGCAGAGGACCAGTCTGGCAATGTCATTACCTATGACGGCTCTACGTGGTCGGCTCCCCTGAGAATCGGTGGGGGAAGTGCTGCGGGAATCTCGTGCCCATCGTCGTCGTTCTGTGCGGCAATAGACTTAAGTGGTGACTTCTTCACGTACGACGGCACATCCTGGTCGACCGCAGGGTTGGTGCCCACGACGAGCCTTACTTCCATTTCCTGCGCATCATCGTCGTTTTGCGTAGTGGTTGACCGCGCTGGTTATGCCGTCACCTACGACGGCTCTTCGTGGTCGGCTCCCGTGAAGGTCCATGGTTCCACTTATCTGCAGGGAATCTCTTGCCCATCATCATCGTTCTGTGCAGCGTATGACGGAAACGGCGAGGTTATGACTACAGTTTCGTCGTCTTAGACTGCGGTTTTCGACATCCACGGCATTGACTTGACAGTCCGCTGGCTACGCCCAAATTCTGCTCAACCTTCTGGAATCGAGATCGCAAGACCACTCCGCGCTTCAAAGAGCGAGCCTGCTAAAGGACAACCCGAGACCCAAAGAGTCAGCAGCACCTTTGTCGGTTTGACACGTCGAGAGGCATGGACCCACAACCCTCCAGAAGCGTCTCATGGAGGGTTGTGGGTCGGTGCTCAGCAGCGAGGGATTGGTGGACTCCAACTCAGTTGCACCGGTGTCGTCGTGTAGTAGTCACTTACGTACGCACCGTTCGAAAGCCGGTCCCAGACAACTGTTCCAAGCACATTCGTGCCAGGTGTCTGGCAAACGATGTTGATGGTCGCCCCGTCGGGTAGTGAACCCACGATTGCCGAGCTAGTGCTGGGCTGAGACCGCTCGTAGAGCGTTGCAGTCCCGACAACGCTGTACGCGTACGACACGGTTGAACTTGGAGGACTCGGGGCGGGTGCGCTTGGAACAGGTGCAGACGATGACCACTTCTGGTTGGCCCCAGTGTTGCACCCCCAAAGATGGACTATCCCTCCGTTGTTGCCATCGGTGCCCCAATCGGCATCAAGGCAGAGTCCGTGCGCCGCGTTGACTAACTGGCCGCTTCCGTTGGCGGTCCATTGTTGGTTGGACCCGTTGTTGCACGCCCAGATCTCGACTGCCCCTCCGTACGTGCCGTCTGTGCCCCAGTTCGCGTCGAGGCACTTACCATCCGAAGCGTTCACGATTTCGTGGCCGGACCAATACCACTGCTGATTGGTGTCCCCTACACATGTCCAGAGTTGTACGGTCCCGCCGTTGACACTTAGCGTCTGAGAAGCGGCATCAAGGCAGAGTCCGTGCGCCTGGTTGACGAACGGACGACTCGTAGGCGGCGGTGAAACGCTCGCCGGCGGTGAAACGCTCGCCGGCAGGATATAGACGATGTTCGTCAGGCCATCTGCGTTGAGAGATGGGTCGTAGCCGTTGACGGTCCGTTGCGTGATCTTATTGAGAGTCGTGAAGTTCATCTCCCAAAGATGGATGGTGTTACCCGAAACTTGGTCCACCCATGCGACGTGGCCGACGGATCCAGCCCGACCGGGATAGGGCTGAAAGACAACGATCGAGTTGGCAGTTGGAGTGGTCGTGATAGTCCAACCGTGCGCTTTAGCGTTCGCCGCCCAGTGAAAGGCGTCACCACCTCCCCCCAACGTGTTGATGTACTGACCTGTGAATTGATGCCAACGGTACTCGGCGTACCAAGTACAATTACCTGCCTTGCCCGGGTTATACGTCAGCGTGCCCGGAGTCGTTGCATTGGACGCAGTTGCCGGCAAGGCTGCGAGCGGAATCAGTGCCACCGAAACGAAGATAAGCAATGGCGCGATGATCAGTTGGGAAATCTTGCCGATGTTGCGAATCGAGGCCACGCTCAATGAAGTCTTGCTTGCCTCGACCCTTCTCCTGCCAGAGTCAGGAGAATTGGGCATTTCATAGTGCGTAATGATTGCCATATCACTGGATTGGATTTCTTGCATTGGTGGGATGCTCCTTAGTCGAGTGATGAATGTACGGACAACTCTGGGCGTGTTCGACACGAACCTCCTCCGTTCCGAGCCAATGACCTGGATCATCTTCTCGCTGTCGTTACGCCAGCTGCGGTTCTCGATCATGATTCTCTCCTTGAACATTCGTTGGTTTGTGCCAGTTGGCCAACCGATTTCAGCGTCGCACGCTTCAGCGCCCTGAACATCGGTACATCTACGTATTTGACCGGTCGAATTCCGTTTCCTTGGTCCGACCGACGCGGATTCAGGGACGCCAGCCTGGCTAGGCGTATGCTCCTTGCACATGGAGTCGGAAGGCCCGAAAACGCAAGTTCACATTGATAAGTGGGGATCTTGGGTGTACCTCGCCGTACGGCTGATACACGTTGCCCAGGGTGCGCTGTGCATCGTGTCGGGACGCCGTTCTTACCGGCGGCCGCGTTTGGCGGTCGGTGTTTTCGCGATGTGCGGCGCCACCTCAGCGTGGATCGCCAGAAGAAGCCTCCGCTCCGGCTTCATTGACAAGTGGTCGTCCCGTGCGGACGTCATTGTCGGCTCGTCCGGTCTCGTCGGATTGGCCGCAGCCATGAAGCCTGAAGATCGCACGACCTCACTTAATTGGATGCTCCCTTATACCGTTGGAGCCACGCTTGGGCTCGGTTTGTCCGTCGAGCCGGTCCCAGAGGGAATTGGTGCTGCGGCGACCATGGCAAGCCTCTACCTAGCCACGACGGCGTCCGGCCGGTCAAACCACGGAGCCCCCGGTCGCGCCGTGACGGCTGCTGCGAACGCCATGAGTTACGCGGGGTTCTACGCGGTCGCCACCTCAATTATCTCCGTTTGGCGAAAGACGAGCCGCGAACTCGACGAGGCGCGCGACCTTGCCCAGGAGCGAGGAGAACGTCTTGCCGTCGAGCATGAGCGAAATCGGCAGCACCGTCTTTTACATGACTCGGCGATTCAGACCCTGGAAGCCGTGGCGGCGGGCTTGCACTCAAATCCAGCCGTTGTCCAAGCACAGGCACGTGTCGAGGCGGCCCGTCTCCGACGCGCGCTCGCAGAAGCCGACTCCGTCGAGGATTCGCCCGATGCAGTGGATCACGCGTTGCGGGACCTTATCGCTGAGTTCTCCGAACTTGGACTTCACTGCGAACTCTCAATGCTAGAAACTCCAGCCCTTTCGCCGGCGAGTACTGAGGCGCTGCTCGAGGCCACGCGAGAGGCATTGCGTAATGTGCTGAAACACGCAGGTGTTGACCAGGCCATTGTCAGTTGTGCCCAAATCGAGGGCGGTGCCAGGGTCACCATCCGCGATCAGGGCCGTGGTTTCGTTCTCGAGCACATGGAACCGGGATTCGGATACCGCCAGTCTGTACTCGGTCGCCTTGCAGAGGTCGGAGGCCGCGCAGAAGTGTGGGCTCAGCCAGACCGCGGGACGCGCGTGACGCTGTGGGTTCCGAAGTGAAGTCCGTTGTTGTCGTCGATGACCACCCGATCTATCGCGATGGGCTCGCTCAAATCGTCAGTTCGTCGGGGGAGTTTTCTCTCATGGGTTCATTCGAAAGCGTCGAGGCATTGGTTCGCGAAAAGGAGGTTCCCGACTTGGTCCTCCTTGACTACCATCTCGCCATCGGACCAATCGGTCCGGAGGCAGTTGCGATTCTCGTGGCACGTGGTTCACTGGTCCTCATGGTGTCGGCCGATCTTGGTCGAACAGCCGTCTTAGAGACGCTGGCGGCGGGTGCGCGGGGGTATGTGGCCAAGCACGCGTCAGTGGACGAAGTGCTTGGCGCGATTCGACTCGTCCTTGACACGGAACACCCGGGAACCTACGTGTCACCCGCGTTGGCTTCCTTTCTCCTCGAAGCCGCCCGAGGAGCTGAAACCGGGCGGTTCAAACTTTCCGAACGCGAGCACGAGGTCCTAGCCCTCGTTGCCGCGGGCGAACGCGACCAAGATATTGCTGAGTTGTTGTTCATCAGTGTTGGGACAGTGCGTTCGCACCTCGACCACATCCGCAACAAGACCGGCCAACGACGGCGGGCTGATCTCACGCGCTACGCCATCGATCAGGACCTCGCGTGAACGGCATTCCCTGTAAGGGGCCATTCGAATTACGTAATTAGACCGATGCGCAATCCACGGCGGGGCACGACAATCATCATCAGGGAAGCGTAGGTGGAGCGGCCGCGTTTCGAAGAACGAGAGGACGAGAGCATGCTCCGAACAAGTCAATTGCTTCTCGAGCCGCTTCGGTCTGAATCTGTCCCCCGAACAATGTTTCGCTTTGATCTAACACTTCCTGTTGCACCGGTATTGGAGGCGTCGAAAACGCAGACTTCTGAAGCAGTCCGGATTGGGAAGAAAGCGACGGCGATCTTCATTACAAAGCAGCGCCTCCAAATTAGGTCTTGTCGAAGTGGCGAAGGATGATGTCAGGATGAACGAGGGTAGGCGAGTACTGGCACTCGGCGTCCGGGGCTCCCGCGAGAGCGATAGCGAATCAACGGGCGCCATGGGACCCACTGTGCACGAAATTGTGCTCAAGATCGGCGAAGACTTGACTCGGAAAGGCGACAATACTCAATTCGAGTGTCGAGGAGTGTCGTATCCCGCAAGTGCCATTCGGTACCGCACGAGCCGGACACGCGGATCAGCCGAACTGCGGCGACTCTTGTACGACGAAGCAATGAGGGACGACAGCGTCACGTTCGCGCTCATTGGACTTAGCCAAGGTGCAGACGTCGTTCGTCATGCAATCGCTGCGCTCGAGCTTGATACTGCGCTGATCGACCGCATAGTGGCGATTGTTCTTCTCGGAGACCCGAACCGTCACGCCGGTTCAGCCGAAAAGTTCCAACACGGGTCCGACGACGCCAGGCCCGGACTGCTCGCACGCCGGGGCGTCGTCATCCGAACCGATCTAGTAGGGCGAGCTTGGAGCTACTGCCTGAGCAGAGATCGCATTTGTGCGAACAGTTGGGGGCCGCTTGGAGTTGTCTTCAGCGGCACCCACACGCATTACGAGAGGAATGCCGACCATGTCCTCGACCTCGCGGCGGCGTTCGTTGTTGATCAGATTCACCGGTCCGTAGAAGCATGAAGAGGTTGAATCCGATATTTCGCAGCGTCCCCATCCGACTTCGTGATAGGACCACGACAGAGATCCCCTGGCGGAAGTAGTTCAAGGAGGTTAGTTGAATGGCAAAGGAATTCAATCCAGAATTTGACGTGAAGAAGAGAATCGACGACTGGCTGCGGGCCACCGGACGACAGCGATGGGACGGAACGCCACACGACGTTGGCGGTGTAGTTCAACCGTGGGAGACGAGTAACGGACACGTCAACCCGACGGGGCCCCGGGTTTTGAAGTCGCGCCTCATCGACCGCGTCGACAAGCGTCTCCCTCGGTTTACCGGACTGCCCTCCGAAATCGAGGTTCCCTCGGCGATCCAGTTCGTGACTCCCAAGAACTATTACCGAACGCTGGAGTACTTATGCGGCTTCTTTTATGAAGGGACCGGGCCGACGGATGGCTTCTACGGATGGCCACTTCGTCCTTACTACGTGGCGGAGCGGACTCCGCGGGAGTGGGTAGGCGCTTGGTCAATGCAATTGGCGTTTACTCATGCGCCGAACGAGAACGCACGAACAGGGGCGGTGGCGTCACTAGCCACCCTGGCGCCCCATCTCGATTCCGAAGGACGACGAGCTGTGCTCGATGCACTCCACTTCTCGTTCAAGGTGTACACGTATAGGCGGTCGCTCACGCTAGGCGACCCGGCTACTCTTGAAATGCTCAGATTCGGATACCACGAACTTCGCCCAATATTCCAGCATGCTGACGTCCGCGACGCCATTTTCTAGTTGTATCCTCACTCGGGTTCTCGACTCGATGACGAAGGAGCCACTTTCAAAGTTACGGCGCCGCCCTCTCCTGCACCTGAGTCCTTCCGCTCGACATCCACCAGGGTCTCAGCCGCGCCACGTTCTTAAAGCGCCGGATCCGCGGCGCTCGCCTGAGCCGCGACGAACGGGCGCTGTGCAAGGCCCTCGCACCGAACTGGACGGGCACGCTGGCCTTCCTCTTCGAGAAGACGCACAAGATGGTCGCGAGCACCTACTCCACCACGGCCCCTTCACTCGCCCTAGAACCCGCGACGGTCTGAACCAAATCAACTCCCGAGGTCTCCGTCCCCCGTAGCCACACGAGGGGAAGGGTCATCCAGAACTCAACCCGGAACCGGTGCCGGCGACGTACCATCTCCCATTGAGTTCCTGACAGGGCACCGGTGAGACATTGCCTGAGTTAATGGCGGCGATGAAGGCAGCATCGAACGAGGCGTTTGCGTTGGGCAAACCAATGTTCGGATCAGTGCTAGTGGTACAGCCAAAGCCCGATATGCAAAAAGTGCCCGTTAGTCGTACGAGAGCTCGCGTCCCATCCCTGAAGTCACCATGGAAGTGAATCGCCCCGGACAACGTGAACATGCCGTAGGTCGCGTCGCACGAAGCTCGATCCGACGGTAGGGCGTACATGCAGGCAACATACGAATCGTGAGAAATCAGTCCCTCAAAGAGCCCGGCTACGGCGTCTTCAGGCGTTGCATAACCGGGTGTCGGTGCCTTCGTCGCGGCCGGCGGGCACGACACGCCGAGGGCGGCGTGGAGCGAAGTTGGAACTTCGTGGCAGCCGACCCACAGCCCTCCCAGCGCAACCACCTTCCATCCATTATCGCAACTTGCGACACCCGTCGCATCTTGAAAAACAGTCTGACCATTGGCAGTTGCGACGAGGCCGAAGCTGTCCCACGTTGGATGAGAACCGGCCGTCTTTATTGACACGATCTTGTACTCGGAAGACGTGTACTGCGTTGTCTTGCTCACAAAAGAATTCACGGCCGACGACAATTGATTCTCCCCGCAACTAGCGGATGTCGTCGGTTTCGGAGAGCGTGGAGTAGGAACAGATGCCCCCCATTGTTGGTTTACTCCGTTGTTACACGACCAAAGTTGCACAAGTCCGCCATTATTGCCATCGGTGCCCCAGTTCGCATCGAGGCACAGGTTGTGGGCCTGGTTCACGAACATGTTCCCATGGGCAACCCACTGTTGATTCGGGCCATTGTTGCAAGACCACATCATCACCTTGCCGCCATTATTGCCATCGGTCCCCCAGTTCGCATCGAGGCATTTCCCATTGGCCTGATTTCGTAACTCGTTTCCGACTGCATACCATTGTTGATTGGAGTCACCTACGCACTGCCATAGTTGTACCGTTCCGCCGTTGTTGGCGAGGGTTTGTGCTGCCGCATCGAGGCACAGAGTGTGAGCTCGGTTGACCATAGGGTGACCGGTCGGTTGAGGCGGAGTAGAAGTTACCGGGACGTGGACCCATTGAAAGTTCGTGTAGTAATAGGACCCACTGTTAACGCTCCAAGAAGTCGCGCTATGAATCGAAATGATTCCGATGCCGTCTCTAGTCTCGTTCTCTCCGAGGGTTGTGATTGTAGTAGCGGTAACTGCGACGACAACGGCCACGTGCTGATATGGAGATCTTGGCCCAGAAGCTCCCCACTCACTTATCACATCCCCTACTGACGGAAGTGATGAAGACGCAGTTCCGTTCATGTGTTGCCCGACCGACCAGTTGTAGTACGAACCGGCGCTTGCCGCGAAGGTGCCACCGTAGCCATCCCAGTGCGAGGAAGGAACGAATAAGTCCGCTCCCTGAGTCATTGCATATACGTAGCGAACGGCAAACTCAGTGCACTGGAAACCTCCAAGATTCGTGGTCGGCCAGAAGACCGGAATTGGAGGGCCGCTGTCGTTTCGTGTGTCCAAATACGGCATTGGCCCACAAGCATAGACATTATTCCACTGCATTTGGACGCCCCCCTTCGAATGGAGAGGATAACCTCCGCCTTCTGCTGTACCGCAATAACTGCTTCCGGTACCTGCAACGTCCGTTGCACCTGCATAATGACTCGAAACGGTGACTGAACTTGCAGCCAGAATCATGGTCAACGCAACGAAGAACATTAAGCGCCCTTGCTTCATGATTCCTCCCAATACGTAACATTTCTTTCCTAGCACAGCTGAAAGGCGCTTGCACCTGGGGTCGCTTGGGGGCCACGCGAATGATCTGAATCAAATATGGATGTATATCTGAGAAGATTGGAATTCGTCAGAAATAGGTTCGCCAGGAAGTTTCGCATGTCACTATCAGTTACTCCTGCTGAAGACATCTTCAATTAGAGCCTGAAGATGGAGGCTCCTGGTGACAGTAACGCTGCTCGGCTGACTGGTTCGATGTACTTATCGTTGTACTTATCGTGCTGAGCACCCGGGACTGCTGCACGTTTGGTTGACATCTAACATCCAGAGAATTCCTCTGGGAGAGGATGGCAGCTATGTCAAAGAGGTATCCCCGCGAGTTCCGCGACGACGTCGTGCGAGTGGCGAGGAAACACGAGGCCCCTCGAGCACAGATCGCTCGTGACTTCGGGATCTCGGACGCGACGCTCAACGAGTGACTCAGAAGAGCCGACGTCGAAGACGGTGTGCGACCGGGTCTCAGTGAGGCCGACGCGACGAAGATGCGTGAACTGCGACGTCGCAATCGAGTCTTGGAGCAAGAGGTCGAGGTGCTGCGCCGAGCGACCGCGTATTTCGCCAAAGACCACTCCCCAAAATGATCTACCCGCTCGTCCGCGAACTGGCCGAGGACGGCATCTCCGCCACGGTGACGTGCCGGGTCCTGAATTTCTCGCCCCAGGGCTACTACAAGTGGCTGAGGAACCCTGTCACGAGGCGTGACGTTGACAATGCGCACTTGACCAACTTGATCGTCGACGCGCACCGCGACGACCCGCCCTTCGGCTACCGGTTCTTGGCCGATGAGCTTGAGCGACTCGGCGAGCGCGCGTGTGAACGACGGGTCTGACGACTGTGCTCCGAGCAGCGGATCTGGTCGAGTTTCGTGAAGAAGAGTCGCTCGGGCAAGAAACCGGGTCCACCGGTCCACGACGACCTCGTGCGGCGCGACTTCAGCGCGTCAGCGATGAATCAGCTCTGGTTCACGGACTTGACGGAGCATCAGACGAACGAGGGCAAGCTTTACCTCTGTTCACTCGGAGACGCCTTCTCGGGCGCATCGTCGGCTACTCGATCGGTGAGCGCATGACCTCCGACCTCTGCGTGTCGGCGCTGCGCAACGCCATCGCCCTTCGTCGCCCCTCGGGCACGATCGTCCACGCGGACCGAGGATCGCACAATTTCGCTCCACCGCCTACGTCCGCACGTTGAAGAACAACGGCCTCATCGGGTCGATGGGACGAGTCGCCGCCGCCGGCGACAACGCGGCCATGGAGTCGTTCCGCGCGCTCTTGCAGAAGAACGTCCTGAACTCGAAGAAGTGGGAGACGCGCGAAGAACTTCGCGTCGCCATCGTGACCTGGATCGAACGGACCTATCACAGACGTCGTCGCAAGCGTCGTCTCGGCAAGATGACGCCCGTCGAATTTGAAGCCGTGTTTGAAGCCATTGACGAGAACTTCGTCGCGACCTAAAACTATGGAAAGAAACTGTCAACTAAACGTGCGGCAGTCCCCAGCCCTCGTTGAATCTTGGCGAAGCCCGACGGTCGGCGTCCAGCCACGCTCGTGCGTGGTCGTGGGCGGTGCGGGAGTTCGCCCACCACGCCGGGTGCCGTCTCGCAGACGCAGGCATGCCGCCTACGAGATCGTCGAGTTCGTCGAAGTTGAGCTCGACGACCGGATCGTCCCTGCTCCGAAGGTATTCGGTGAGCGGCGCATATTTGCTTGCCATAGGACCCCTTAGCCAAACCTACGACATGCCTCAGACATCGGGTCGAGCCGTGGTGGCGTCGCTCTCGAGGACGCCACCGATTCCTGAGCGGGCTGTCATGGCCATCGCGTACCATGATCCGCGACATCACCGCGACACTGAATCGTGGCGAAGAGTGGCGAAAGGAGGCAGACAGTGACCAAGCGACGTGATTGCACGCTGGGCCAAAACTCAGACAGTGCAAGCAATGCCCAATGGAGCGGGCGACGAGAATCGAACTCGCGTTCTCAGCTTGGGAAGCTGCTACAAGTTTCAGAGCACCAAGCATGAAACTACTGATCACAGGTAGTTTCTTGTCGGGAAATCCTTGTTGATCAAGATGACGGGCATACTGCGGGCATACCGAGCGAACAAGGAGTCACTGCAAAGATATCGCGCTACATCTTCCGACGGTCGGAACGCGGATCGAAGACATTCCGTGGTCAACGATTCGGTGCCGCTCAACTCTTGCGTTGACCAACAGGATGTTCAAGAATTGGGATCCACTTCATCAGTCGATCTTGTCAACTGGGCTGGGTGTAATCTCCGGGTACCTCAAGAGCAGTTCGGAGTCTGCCTATGACCCTTTCGTGTACGAATTGTCAGTCTGAGTTTGAAAACTGGTACTCCCGAGGGCGCTGTCTCGACTGTGGATCGCAGTTACGGGACGACACGACAGGTGCCTTGATCCCTCTCCCAACGGATACCGAGAACGTTCAAGGTGGATCGAGGCGGCTTCCGACTGAATCGGATGGTTTCGGCGAGTACACGCTCGACGCGTGGATCGCACAACGTGATTCACTAGTTGTTGTCACCAGTAATGAAGTTCCTGGCCACGATTCGGTGACATATCACGGAGACGTGATGGGGATCACCGTTCTGGCGCGCAACGTTGTTTCGAATATTGGCGCCAATATGCGGCAGTTCATTGGTGGTGAAGTCGGGGCGTACGTGAAGATGCTGACCGATGGCCGCAAAGTCGCGTTGACCAGGATGCGAACGGAAGCTCTCAGGTACGGAGCGAATGCAGTCATCGCTATGAGGTTAGATGCAAATCAGATCAGTGACGTAATGACCGAGCTGATCGCCTGCGGAACGGCGGTGACCGTTCGTCCGCATCATGAACCACACGAAACCGATTCATGATGTTCACAACCGGTGTCAGGGGAACTGGGGGCAGACCCTTCATCAAGACCAAGGAGACACCGCGATAGTCAAGAGCCAAAGTGGAGCATCTCCCACTGAGCAGTGCTGGACTCCCGCGGCGGATTCTCGTGAAGTGGGCGGTACCTATCGCTCGCACATTGTCGTGCCGATCACCGAAGCGTTGCGCTCACCACTTGAAACCGCCCTCAAAAGAGTGCTGTCATTCACGCTATTGGCGACCACCGCTTAGAGATTGGCGAGCCGAATCAAGCGCACATGAGCGACATCGGTTGAGACTTCTGTGGATGCGGCAACATCGGCGCTGGCACCGCAAGCCGCCCAAACAAAATATCCGGCCCCCGACGTGCACGACCAGCCCGGAAGTGGGTTTGGGTTACTGACACTGTGAGTCAACGTCTGCAAGCCCGCCGCGCACGTGGTGCCGTGGACATACTCGGTACTTCCGTTCAGGTAGGTGAGATTTGAGATATTTGCGATGACTCCACAGGATTTTTCACCAACTCCTGGCGAGTTGAGGTCATCGGCAATCGTCAAACAATTGATCAAATTGAACGGCAAGGTGTTGGAAAGCCAAATCGATGATTCTGTATACATCGTCAGCGTTCTTCGTTGAACTCCATCGCAGTAGGTGATGTGGCGAGCAAGACTCAGCGAAATTGCTTTGTTCGCCACCTGAGTCCAAGTCCCACTCCCACAATCGGGAATTCCATCGTTGTTCCACTCCGTTGCGGTTCCAACCGCTCTCGAAGAAGACCATGTCGTCCACCGAATGTTCGTGTAGACCGAAGAACACCCCGACGAACACCACGACATCTCGCTTGGAGCAACCTTTGGACTATCGCCGCACACGCTCACGAATGGGCCACCTCTGGCGAAGACTGATTCGTCAGCGGCAAAGCGAGATGCCATGGACTGCTGGCCCTGTCCCGTCGGATGCCCTGGATTTGCTTCCAACCCAACCGAAGCACCCGCGCCAGAGGCCGCGGTGATGGGGTGAATCCATGTTGCTTGCGTACAGAGTTCATGACCAAAGAGCGTTGATCCAAGGTCAACGTAATGGACTCGGCTCCAGTAGGTCGGACCAAGTGCATCGACTGACGATTCGATCAGTCCGTCAAGCCAGGTGCCAAAGTCGAGCAGAGCCGACTGCTCATCACGACCCAGCCATCCGCATCTATAGGGGACCTGAGACATTGGCGGTACGAGTGTTGGATAGCCAGCGATATAGATCTGTGCGCTGGGTGCAGCACTTGCGACCGCTCGGTATGCGGCGATGAGACGGGTTTGAAGTGCCGGCGTCCCATTGGGTCCAGCAGGAGGGTTAGGTCCACTTGTGAGCTCACTTTTTGCCGTGTTGAGCGTGCCATCGGTCACGCAGTGATGCAAGTAGCAGTCGGTGAGGATGTCACTAAATCCCCAGTCTTGCGAGTATTTCGTGTGTGCTTTGCCTTCGATGATGCTGTTGCCACCGATCGTCAGCGTGACCACTGAAGGTTTGAGGCGTTGCAACTCTGCGACTTGTGCCGGAACGTGTCGCGCTGACCAAGCACCGGTGAGTGACCAAATTCCCGCACCACTACATGCGAGGTTCACAAATTGCAGTCCGAGTTGCTGCGCCGCTAGGTGGGGCCATGAAGAAGAGATGGATTGATCGCATTTTCCCCGACTCGCTACAAACGGAGGATTTCCCTCACCCGACGAATACGAGTCACCTAGCGCTACGAGGAGCCCAGTCGCTCGGTGGGCCGACTGGGCGCCGGAGGTGGAAGGGATACACGTGCTTGCGAATGCGAGAGCGATAACCAGAATTAATCCGGCATGTCGACTTACTCTGCTCCTAGTCACACAAACCCCCTACGCATGTATTTTGCGACCATAGTTTGAATCGCGACGGGAAACCTGTCGTGATTCAAACAGTGGCGAACAGTGGCGAGAGCCAACAGCAATGCTTGCAACGACTTTGTCGGTCGTGGCAACAAAACCAAGCTTGGAGCGGGCGACGGGAATCGAACCCGAGTTCTCAGCCTGGGAAGTTGTGAGTGACCCTTGATTTCCCAATTCGAACTACTGATCAGAGGTCATTTTGGGATTGAAACCTGAAGGTTTGTCGTTGCTGGGCACACTACAGGCATATTCTTCCTCGCGCTCTGGATGAAGGATCGGCTAGCCGGACGAGTGCGGAACGGTTTGCTCACCGGAGGATATTCACCTAGGTTTCTGGAAATGATCAAATCGATGAAGTCAATTACGTTGGTGATTTCGGTGCTCCTGATCCTCCCAACCGTTGTGGGCGGTGGTGCGGGTGCGGCAGGACAGCACGTCAACCGATCGGCCCTTCCAATTTCAGCGTCACTCCAATCAGTTGGAAGCGGTTCACACAATCTGCTCGTTCGATTTGTCGCAACAACAAGTCCAGGAGCGAATTGCACGGTTGTTGTTACGACTAAGTCGGGGCGAATCGTGATGCCGAAAGTCCACGCGACCAAAGGACGTGCGGGCTGGCAATGGTTGGTTCCAGGTGGAGCGACCAGCGGGAACTGGAAGTTGGTGACAAGTTGCACTAAGGGCAAACTCGAATCGTCTCGCACCCTGACACCTCTGGTGATTGTTCCTGGGCCCACTCGCAAAGTCTCGGTTATGCAGCCCGGTACGCTGACGATTGTTCTTGGCACTTCTTTGAGTCCCTTACACGGCTCGACCGTGAAGGCACAAAAAGGTCGGGGAAGCGGGCAAACCTCTAATCCTGGGGACGTTGGTTACTGTACTTATGGGGCTTGGGCACATGCCACCTGGCTTGGTGCATCAGTGTATGCCGTCAATGGTGCGAATAATGGCGACGCAAAATATTGGGCGACAAATGCTCAAGCGCACGGTCTGAAGATAGGGTCTACTCCAATCGCCGGAGCTGTATTTGTAATTGAAGCAGGAACTTTTGGACACGTTGGACTTGTCACAGGATCAGCAAATGGCAATGGGGTTTTTCCAACGATGGAGATGAATGGCGGTGACAAATGGGTGAATGCGGCCAATGGAGTTACGAACGAGTTTGGATTGTGGCTCCCTCATACCGAAACCACCGGTCCGGAAATGATGTTCATCTACCCTCCCGGCGGAACGCCCACTCCGACACCCACTCCGACACCCACGCCGACTCCGACACCCACGCCGACTCCGACACCCACGCCGACTCCGACATCGCCTCAACCGACGACCTACACAGAGCAGGAAGGTCACTACGGGGTCAACACGTTTACTAACTACCACAACGCTTCGGGCCTTGGGCCGCGGATAGGAGTTGGGGTATATGTTCAAGTGAGTTGCAAGGTTTATGACCCGACGATTACGAGCGTCAATCCCGATGGCTATTGGTATCGAATTGCTTCGAGCCCTTGGAACAACGGTTATTATTCTCCGGCGAACACATTTATGAATGGTGACCCGTGGAATGGCCCGTATACCCATAACACGGATTTCTCGGTTCCGAATTGTTAGAGATGGATTGTGCAGAGGGTCGATTTGAGATCTCGCTTCGACTCGGCTCCCTGGAGGACGTTCGGTCGACAATCCTCACCCGAAGTTGATTGGATACCGATTTCGATTGTGCTAGACAGGTTGGAATCGCGCCGGATTTGAAAGCTGAAGTCGCTACCGATCCGCTTCGGTTCAATCGAGGAGGACTCTTAATGATGAGGACGACTGGGGTGTTGCGAGTAAACGCCGCACTTTTCGCAACACTGGCGCTAGTCGTATCTAGCACCGCAATCATGTCAACTGCACAGGCCGCGTCACCGCCCACCGTAAAGTGGGCTTTCGCCCTATCCAATGTCGACGCTAACGCGCCTATTGCTGCGACATATCAGACAACCGGGATCCGACCTGGCTCGCTACTTACTTTTGAACGTCAGTTTGGTACGGCAAAAGTCTGGAAAGCTGTGGCGAACTTCCACGTCGCGTCGGGTGCAAGTGCCACTGTGAATCTCCCCGCCGATCCAATGGGTGCTTACAGATACCGGGTTCTTGCCGCTACGGGTCGGAAGGTGGTTGCACATTCTGCGGTACGAACGCTCTTTGCGTACGGCAGCGTCTCACTGCTCACCATTTGCCAGAAAGCCACCAATACCGATGCTGGCTGTTCACCAGGTTCCGTTCAGCTCCATAACAGTGTCCTGTACAACTACGAGATTTGGACTGAAGTTGACCAGAACACGTCACCCGGACAGACGATGATTACGTTTCCCGCTACAAGTTGTCGATCGGCATCGCTCAACATTGTTGTTGGGCGCTCGGCAACTGACTATGGGCCATTCCCGGGTTCAAGCGCTACGATTCAAATCGCCCAATCGGCTTCGGACCCGCAACTCATCACGGTTTCGGATACAACTCAGCAGGACTTTAACTTCAACTTGGATGGTGGTCCATTCGACGTCGATACTTGGTTCACCACCAACGGAAGTAACAATTATGAGGATGCTTACCTTTCGGGCACTTTCAGTTGCTATACATCCAATGGATTGGCATAGGCGGAAAGGACCAACTGCTCAGTCAATCTTTGCGCGGGTCTGCACGGATTCTTGGTGACATCCGTTTTGCATCGTGAACCCGTGCTTCTTTGATCTGCTTTTTCCTGAGAAGTTCCCATCCGAGTTCGCGCGTGATGTGGTCGACGTGGCTCGACGTGGCTCGACGTGGCTAGATTCCCGTTCCCAAGATGGCCGTCAATTTCAGCAATTCGGAACCTTTAACGAGAAACCAGTTTCCTAATGGCGCTCAACTTGCATATTCCGACGGTTGTTGTACACCCGTTCCGATTGAAGTTGTACATCGATTCCGACGTAGTTGTACACCCCGGA
>Ga0307374_10002626_pt1 | contig 31666 bp, 26 predicted proteins | sample OX3MG_FD_202532 | JGI IMG/M metagenome (GOLD analysis project Ga0307374, IMG submission 202532) | Soil microbial communities from Risofladan, Vaasa, Finland - OX-3 | ecosystem: Environmental > Terrestrial > Soil > Coastal area > Acid sulfate soil | place: Finland: Risofladan, Vaasa | collected... | reverse complement strand
TAAGGAAACTCCTAATTTCTACCACTCGACCCGAAAACCCTAAGGTTTGGACGTGCACCACCACTCCTGGCGCGTTGAAGAGTTCGACGAAATCGACTCGACCAACACGTGGCTCGCCGACCAAGCGCGCGCGGGCGCGCTCGAGGGTCTGGTGGCGCGCGCCGACTATCAAAGCGCCGGACGCGGTCGACTCGATCGTAGGTGGGAGTCCACCTCGGGCAGCTCGCTGCTGTGCTCGATCCTCCTTCGTCCGCCAATGGCGAGCGAAGACTTCGCCTTCGCGGTCGCGGCGGTGGCGCTCAGCGCTCGTGAGGCGATTGGACGGCTCTCGGGATTGACACCGTCGCTGAAGTGGCCCAACGATCTTCAAGTGCAAGATCGCAAGCTGGGGGGCGTGCTCGCCGAGATCGTCAACGGCGACGACGGTGCCGCGATCGTCGTGGGCGTGGGGATAAACCTGACGACGTCCGGTCCCGCGTCGCTGCGCGCGACGTGCGTGTTGCACGAGACGGGCGAAGTCCTGCTCGCGCGCGACGTGCTCGAGGCGCTCCTCGAAGGGCTCTCGCAGCGTCGAGAATTGCTCGATGACCTCGGCGGGCGAGCGAGTCTTCGAGACGAGTGGCGCGCGGCCCTTTCAACGATCGGCCAAATGGTGCGCGTCGTGCAGACTCAAGGCGAGGTTGAAGGCCGTGCGCTCGATATCGATGAGCACGGAGCCCTGGTGGTCGAAGTGGCGCGGGAGCGTCGGGTCTTTCACGTGGGCGACGTCGTACACCTTCGGGTGAAGGACCAAACGTGAGTCGCGCGCCGCGGGTCTTAGTGACCGGCGCCGCCGGGCAAGTGGGCCTTGATCTCTTGGACGTGCTGGGAGGCAACGTGCCCCTCGGCGGCGACGCGGGTTTTCAACCCGACGGACGCCGAGTGGGCGAGAACGAGTTTGAAGTCATCGGCGTGACACGTCACGAACTTGACGTGTGCGACCCCGAGCTCGTGCGTCGGGCGCTCGAAGCCACGCGGCCCGACGTCGTCGTGCACCTCGCGGCCTATACCGCCGTCGACCGTGCCGAAGAAGACCGCGAGAAATGCTTCGCGGTCAACGCCACGGCCACGGGCATTCTCTCGAACGCCGCCGAGGGCGTGGGCGCGCACTTCATCACGATCTCCACCGACTACGTCTTTGATGGCACGAAGGGCGCTTACGTCGAGGAGGACACGACCAATCCCCTGAGCGTCTACGGCGCCTCGAAGCGAGCGGGCGAGCTGCTCTGTGGCGTGAACGACACCATCGTGCGCACGTCGTGGGTGATGGGCGTTCGCGGGTCGAGCGTGGTCCACGTGATCGCGGAGCGGGCGTTGAGCGGTCAGTTCGTGCGCTTCGTGAACGATCAACGCGGCACCGTCACGGCGGCGAGCGATCTCGCGAGGTCGATCGCGACCTTGGTGCGCGAACGTCCCGGGGGCGTGTGGCACGTCGCGAACGCCGGGGCGACGACGTGGTTCGACGTCGCGGCTTTCGTCGGAGCGACCCTCGGTCGCGGTGAGGACTTCGCCACGCCCGTCGCGACCACCGAGCTTTCGCCCCCGCCGCTCGCGCCGCGCCCCGCCAAGAGCGACCTCGTCACCACGAAGTTCACGGGCGCCTTTGGCGACCTACCCGAGTGGGAGCGCGCCCTCGAGCGGCTCCTTTTCGACCGGGCGAGGAGTCGCTCGTGAGCGACGTCGCGCGCGACGTCGCGGCCGTGGTCGTTGACTACCACGCCGACCTCGAACTGATCGGCTGCGTGGCGTCGCTTCGCCGTAACGGCGTCGAGGAGATCGTGGTCGTCGAGAACGGTGACCTCGGCTCCACTCCCGAAGCGGCCCTGGGCGCGGTTCGCCTCGTTCGACCGGGCCTCAACCTCGGCTACGGTGCCGGCGTAAACCGGGGCGCGGCGCTCGCCAGCGAGCGCACCTACCTCCTAGTGTCGAACCCCGACGTGGTGGTGCACGAGGGCGCGCTGGCCACGATGGTGGATTTTTTAGCGTCACACGAGGACTTCGCCATCGTCGGGCCCCGCATCGTGCGTCCCGACGCGAGCGTCTACCCATCGCACCGTGTCTTTCCCAACGTCTGGCTCGCGGGCGCGCACGCGTTGCTGTCGACCTGGTGGGAGCGAAACCCCGCCACGAAGCGCTACCGCGCCCCGCACGCTGACGGCTCAGTGGACTGGGTTTCGGGAGCGTGTTTTTTGGTGCGTCGTGACGCCTTCGAGGCGGTCGGCGGATTCGACGAGCGCTACTTCATGTTCGCCGAGGACATGGCGCTTTGTTGGAGCCTCGCCCAGCGCGGTTGGCGCGTGGGAGCGAGCGACGAAGCCGTCGTCACCCACGTCGAGGGCGTCTCTCGCGCGCGCGCCTCGCGAGCCATGCTGGTCGCGCACCACCGCAGCGCCCTGCGCTTTGAGTGGCAGAGCGCTCGAGGGTTTCGCCGACTGCTCGCGCCCCTGGCCAGCCTCGTTTTGGGGCTTCGTCTGGTCGTGGCGTTGACGACTTCGAAGGGCTCGTCGAGCGCCCCGTAGACTCAAGGACGGGCTGCGGGTGGTCTGTGGTTGAAAGTCGAGGCCAGTCGCGGGCGAAACGACCCACGTAAGGCACCTTTTGGGCGCTGAGCATGGCGCGGTTTAGAAGTAAGTCCTGCCCGTGGAGTGTCAAAGTGGCACTTCGCGGAGCCGGTGGAGTGCGTGAGAACGCCTCGAGAGAGCCTTGGGCTGCTCGAGGGGCGCGTCGAAGCTGCCGCAGGCAAGTGTGGGGTCAAAGACCAGGTCAGCGCCCGCAGCCCATCAGAAATGCAGTATTGACCGGTAAGGTTCATCGAGACATGAGTGTGTTCAGCAAGATTCTCCGCGCCGGCGAGGGCAAGCGCGTTCGCCAGTTGGCCGAACTCGTCGGTCCCATCAATGACTTGGGCGACGAGACCGCGGCGTTGAGCGACGCCCAACTGCGCGCCAAGACCGACGAGTTTCGTGAGCGCTTGGCCAACGGCGAGACGTTGGACGACCTCTTGATCGAAGCCTTCGCCGTGGTGCGCGAAGCCGCCGTGCGCGTGCTGGGTCAGCGCCCCTACGACGTGCAGTTAATGGGTGGCATGGCGCTGCACTTTGGGTGGATCGCGGAAATGAAGACCGGTGAGGGCAAGACCCTGGTCTCCACGCTGCCGGTCTACTTGAATGCCCTGACCGGCCAGGGAGTTCATGTGGTGACCGTGAACGACTACCTCGCTACGTTTCACGCGACGTGGATGGGCCGCCTGCACGAGTTCCTCGGCATCAGCGTTGGCCGCGTGGGTCCGGATATGACCGAGTTCGATGACAAGCGCGCGGCGTACGCCTGCGACGTGACCTACGGCACGAACACCGAGTTCGGGTTTGACTACCTGCGCGACAACATGGCGCGGCGCCGAGAGCACATGGTCCAGCGCGGCCACCACTACGTCATCGTCGACGAAGTCGACTCGATCTTGATCGACGAAGCGCGCACGCCGCTCATCATCTCGGGCCCGGCCTCAGACGTGACCAAGCTCTACTACCAGTTCGCCTCGATCGTTCGCTCCTTGACCCGCGACGTCGACTACGAGGTCGACGAAGAGAAGATGACCGTCGTTCCCACCGAGACTGGCATCGAAAAGGTCGAACGACAGCTCGGCGTCACGAACCTGTACGACGCGGTCGCGACGAACTACGTGCACCAGCTCGGTCAAGCCCTGCGCGCCAAGGAACTCTTCCACCGCGACAAGGACTACCTCGTCGCCCAGGGCGAGGTCAAGATCGTCGACGAGTTCACCGGGCGCACGTTGGACGGACGGCGTTGGAGCGACGGACTGCACCAGGCCGTCGAGGCCAAGGAGCGCGTTCGCATCCAAGAAGAGAACCACACCTGGGCCACGGTCACCCTGCAGAACTACTTTCGCCTGTACGAGAAGATCGCGGGCATGACCGGAACGGCCGAGACCGAGGCCGCCGAGTTCGGCAACACCTATGCCTTGTCGGTCGTACCGATTCCCACCAACCGTCCGGCTCGACGCGACGACAAGCCCGACTTGATCTTTAAGACCGAAGAGGCCAAGTTCAAGTCCATCGTGGCCGACGTTCGCGAGCGCTACGACCGCGGCCAGCCCGTCCTCTTGGGAACTGCGTCGGTCGAAAAGTCCGAACTCTTGTCGCGCGAGCTCTCCAAGGTCGCCATTCCCCACGAGGTCTTGAACGCCAAGCAGCACTTTCGTGAAGCCGAGATCGTCGCCCAAGCCGGGCGCCTGCACGCGGTGACCGTCGCGACCAACATGGCCGGTCGAGGTGTGGACGTCATCTTGGGCGGCAATCCCGAGGGTCTGGCGTCTCGCGAAGTCATCGCCGCGGGCGTCGCCGCCGATAGCGAGGGCTACGACGAGGCCTACCAAAAGGCGCTCGCCAAATGGAAAGCCATCTGCGACGACGAGGGTCGTCAAGTGGTCGAACTCGGGGGGCTCTACGTGCTCGGCACGGAGCGTCACGATTCACGCCGCATCGACAACCAGTTGCGCGGACGTGCCGGTCGCCAGGGTGACCCCGGCGAAAGTCGCTTCTACCTCTCGCTCGAAGACGAACTGTTGCGACTCTTCGCGACGGGTGCGGTGTCGTGGGTCATGGGCCGCGCCATGCCCGATGACGAAGCCATCGAAGCGAAGATGGTCTCGAGCGCGATTGAACGCGCCCAAAACACCGTCGAAGGCAGAAACGCCGAGATTCGTAAAGATGTCCTCAAGTACGACGAGGTCATGAACGAGCAACGTAAGGTCATCTACGCGCGCCGCCAGCAGGTGATCGACGGTGAAGACATCCACGACTGGACGATCGCGGTGCTCGAGGAGAGTCTCGACGAGATCGTCCGCGGTCACTTGGGCGAGTCCTACGTCGAAGACTGGGACGTCAACGCCCTCTTGGTGGACCTGATGACCTACTTCCCGACGCGCCTCGACGCCGAGACGATTTTCGCGCTGGGCGAGGTCGACGAGGTCTGTGCCGCGGTCGTTGACGACGCTCTCGAGCTCTACGCCGTGAAGTGTGAGAGCTTTCCGGGCGGCATCGACACGGCCAAGGAGATCGAACGCGACGTCATGCTGCAGATTCTCGACCAGCGCTGGCGCGAGCATCTTTCGGACATGGACTACCTGCGCGACGGCATTCACCTGCGCCAAGTAGCCCAGCAAGATCCGCTCACCGCGTGGCAAAAAGAGGGCTACTTAATGTTCGAACACCTCTTGAAGGCCGTGGACCTCGATTACGTGCGCTACATCACGCACGTCGAGGCCGTCGAGCCCGAAGCGCTCAGCGACGAAGGGCTCGAGGGCGCGACCACCAACGTCGACGAGGTTGCCCCGGGCGGCACTGAACTGCACGCCCACGACGCGCCCAAGAAACTCACCTCCAGCGAGCGGCAAAAACTGGGCCGCAACGACCCTTGCTGGTGCGGATCAGGCCGCAAGTTCAAGCAGTGCCATGGCCGACCCTAAGGCGGAACACGCACTGCGCGACGCGCTGGCCACGATTGAGACGCTCGAGGCGCGCTGGAACGCTGCGCGCGACTACTTGAAGGTCGACGCGGCGCGTTTGCGCCACAAGGTCCTGAGCGATCAGGCCGCCGACCCCGACCTGTGGAGCGACCAGGATAACGCCCGCGCGGTGACGACCGAGCTCGGACGCTTGAACAACGATCTCGAGTCCTTCGACGAACTGCGTCGGGGGCTCGATGATTCACTTGTCCTGGCCGAGTTCGCTGGCGAATCGCTCGGCACCGGCGACGCGGACTGGTCGCTGCTGAGTGAGTTGGCCGCGACCGTGGGGAGCCTGGAGCGAAAGATTGACGCGCTCGAGATCCAGAGTCTCTTCGCCGGCGAGTACGACGAGAACGACGCGATCGTTGAACTGCACGCCGGAGCGGGCGGCACTGACGCACAGGACTGGACCGAGATGTTGCTGCGCATGTATCAACGTTGGGCAGAGCGTCGGGGCTTTGACGTCGAGGTCGATGAGGCGACGGAGGGATCCGAAGCGGGTCTGCTTTCGGCGACCTTCATCGTGAAGGGGCGCTTCGCCTACGGATGGCTTTCGGTCGAGCGTGGGGTGCATCGATTGGTGCGAATAAGCCCCTTCGACTCCCAGGCCCGTCGCCAGACCAGTTTTGCGAGTTTGGACGTGACGCCGCTGCTGGGTGACGACGCGAGCGAAGTCGAGATCGATGAGAAGGACCTGCGCGTCGATACCTACCGATCCTCGGGCGCGGGGGGCCAGCACGTGAACAAAACCGACTCGGCCATTCGAATCACTCACGTACCTTCGGGCGTGGTCGTGAGTTGTCAGAACGAGCGATCCCAGCATCAAAATCGAGCCCGCGCGATGCAGATCTTGGAAGCGAAACTTGCCGAGCGCGCCCGCGCTCAGCGTCAGGCGGAGATGGACGCGCTCAGCGGCACGCGCTCGGATAACGCCTGGGGCTCGCAGATTCGCAGTTACGTCCAAGCGCCCTATCAGCTCGTGAAGGATCACCGCAGCAACCACGAGACCGGAAACGTCGACGCGGTCCTCGATGGTGACCTCGACGCGTTCATGGAGGCCGAACTGCGCCGTCAGCGTTCGGCGTCGTAAGAAGTTTGTGCGCCCTTTGTTCGTAAGGGTTCTGCGGCACTCTTGGGTGTCGAGCCTCAGTAGAATGGGCGGTATTGCCGTGCCCGTTCGCCGCACCCTAACCAGTCAACCCGAAGGGGTGTCGTAGTGATCAAATTCGAAAACGTCTCCAAGACGTACAAGAACGGGTCCCCGGCGCTGAAGAATATCTCCCTCGAGATTGAAAAAGGCGAGTTCGTTTTCTTGGTCGGGGCGTCGGGCTCGGGCAAGACGACCTTCTTGCGGCTGCTCCTGCGCGAAGAACTCCCCGACCAGGGTCGCATTCTTGAAGCGGGGCGCGACATCGGCGAACTGCCCAAGTGGCGGGTGCCCTACCTACGACGAAACATCGGCTGCGTCTTCCAAGACTTTCGTCTCCTTCCCAACAAGACAGTCTTTGAGAACGTCGCGTTCGCCCTCGAGGTCATTGGCCGGCCCCGCTCGACCGTCGAGACCCAGGTGCCCCAGATCTTGGAATTGGTGGGTCTGGCGACGAAGTCAGGTTCGCTGCCGGGCGAGCTCTCCGGTGGCGAGCAACAGCGCGTGGCCGTGGCGCGCGCCTTCGTCAATCGCCCCTTGATCTTGCTGGCCGACGAACCAACGGGCAACCTCGACCCGGCCAACTCCGAGTCCATCATGGCGTTGCTCGAGCGAATCAACCGCACCGGCACGACCGTGGTGATGGCGACCCACGACAAGGCACTGGTGGACCGGATGCGTCGGCGCGTCATCGAACTCGACCGTGGCGAGATGATTCGTGACCAGATTCGCGGCGTGTACGGGGTCGACGAAGGGATGTCGCTGTCGTGAGGGTCTATCTGCGCTACGCCGTCAAGGAGACCTTGACCAATCTCTGGCGAAACCGAATGATGACGATCGCCGCCGTGTTGACCGTCGCGGTCTCCTTGTCGCTCGTTGGTTCGGCGCTGTTGCTGCGACAAAGCGCCGCGCAGGCCTCCGCCCAGTGGCAGCAGGGCACCCGGGTGACGATCTGGATGCAGCCAACGGCGACGCCGAGCGAGATCGCGAATGTCCAAAATCAACTCTCGAGCTTGCCCATCGTGAAGAAATGCGTCTATTTCACGCAGACCCAGGACTACCAAGAGGCGTTGAAGCTGCTGCCACCCTCGGAGTCGAGCGTCTTGACGGTAAAAGATATGCCCTCGTCGTACCGCTGCATTCCGACCGTCCCCTCGAACGCCTTTGTGGTGGAGACCACGTTCCAGAACCAGCCCGGCGTCTACAAGGTCACCGCGCCCGAACAACAGATCCGTGAGATGAACCACGCCATTCGCGTCTTGCAGATTGTCTTCATCGCGCTCGCGACCGTGCTCTTGCTTTCGGCGGTCGTCTTGATCTTGAACACGATTCGCATGGCGATCTTCTCTCGGCGACGTGAAGTATCGGTGATGAAGTTGGTCGGGGCGACCAACTGGTTCATTCGTATTCCCTATATCACCGAAGGCTTTATCCAGGGACTGATTGGTTCGGCCGTCGCGATGCTCGCGGTGATGGCGCTGCACACCTGGTATCCGCTGCACAATGAGTTCCAGCTCGGCACGAGCGCGCTCGTGGGCACCGAGATCGTCGTGCTCGCCGTGGGCGTCGTGATCGGGTCCGTCGGATCGGCGATCGCCATTCGACGCTTCCTCGACGTTTAAGGGTTCAGTTCTTCTCGTCGAAGTCGATGGCCAGTGAGTTGACGCAGTAGCGAAGCCCCGTCTCGGTCGGGCCGTCGTTAAAGACGTGGCCGAGATGGCCCCCGCACCTCGAACAGAGGATCTCGGTGCGCTCGCGAGTCAGTGAGTGGTCGGGACGCTCGATGATGGTGCCGGGCTCGCAGCGATCAAAACTTGGCCACCCACAGCCCGAGTCGAACTTCTGGTCGCTGGTGAAGAGCACTTGCTCACAGCCCCCGCAGGTAAAAATGCCGTCGCCATCGACGTGCAGCAGTGAACCGCTAAAGGGAGCTTCGGTCGCGGCCTCGCGCAAGACGGCGAAACGTTCGGGGGCGAGGCTGGCGCGCCACTCGTCATCGGATTTCTTCACGTCGTAGGTCACCTCTTCAGCGTACCGGCGACGCGCGAAGAGCCGTTCGATCAGAGATAACGCGGGCGTGGTGACTCCGGGGCGGGTCGGGCGAACTCGGGCTGGTCGTCGAGGAGTCGCCGTATCGCGCCCGCAATCCCTTCGGGGTCAAGACCGAGTTCGCTCAGGAGGTCGTCGGGACGATGATGTTCGAGGTAGGCGCGCGGCACGCCAAGAATGCGCGTGGTCGGAAACGGCTGGGCCAAGTCCTGCGCGCCGCTACGCAGGGCCGACACCATCAAGGTGCCCGCGCCGCCGTGTCGCGTGCCGTCTTCGACGGTGAGTACCCGCGCGTGGGCCAGAGCGTCGCTGATCATCGCGGAATCGGGCGGCAGCACACGCACGTCGTAGAGCGTCACCCTGGAGGCATCCTCGCCGAGGATCTCGAGTGCCCGGTAGGCGTTCGGCGCCATTTTGCCGACCGCGAGCACGCACAGTGAACCGTCGCCCGTCTTGATCTTTCGCGCGCTCAGGCCTTCTCCCACCATCCCGTCGAAGGGCTTGGGGGGAGTCTTCGGGAAGCGGATGGCGCTCGGCGAGGTCAAGGACAACGCGGTGGCGAGCATGCCGGGTAGTTCCTCCGCGCTCGAAGGTGCGAAAACGGTCATGTTGGGAATCGCTAGCGCCAGGGCGATGTCGAGCAGGCCGTGATGGCTTGGTCCGTCGTCGCCGGTGATCCCGGCGCGGTCAAAGACGAAGACGACCGGCAGGTCAAGGAGTCCGACGTCAAGGTGCGCTTGGTCGAAGGCGCGCGAAAAGAACGTCGCGTAGATCGCGACGACGGGCTTGAGTCCGCCCATGGCCATGCCGGCCGCGGCGGTGACGGCGTGTTGTTCGGCAATACCGACGTCAAAGAAGCGCTGGGGAAAGCGCTCTTGAAAGGTGAGCAGTCCCGTAGGACCGGCCATCGCGGCCGTCAGGGCGACGATTCGCTCGTCGGCGCTCGCCATCGTGACCAGCGCGTCGGAGAACGCCTGGGTGAAAGAGGTGGGGGGCACGTCTTCGTCGTTGAGGCGCGGGGGCAGTTTGTAGTCGTGCATCTTGAGTTCATCGCTCATGGCCGGGGCGTAGCCGCGGCCCTTTTGCGTCAAGACGTGCACCACGATCGGCCCGTCCCACTGGGAGGCACTCTTGAGCACGTTTTCCAGGGCTTCAATGTCGTGGCCGTCGATGGGTCCGACGTAACGCACGCCGAGGTTCTCAAAGAACGTGTGGGGCGTGACCATCTCGCGCACCACCGACGTGAAGCCGTCGATACCGAGGTAGGCGGCCTTACCGACGCGTGGCAGGTGCGGCACGAGGCGGCGAACTCGTTCGCGAAGCGTGAGATACGCCCGATTGGTCCGCAGGGCCGTGAGCGACTCGGAGAGCTTGGAGATCGTCGGCGCGTACGAGCGCCCATTGTCGTTGAGGACGATGACGACGCGCTGATTCGAGTGACCCAGGTTATTGAGGGCTTCGTAGGCCATGCCTCCGGTCAGCGAGCCATCGCCCACGATGGCCACGACCTGTCGCTTGCCGCCGTGGCCGACGAGTTCGTGGCGCCGTTCGAGTGCGACCGAGAGTCCGTGCGCGTAGGAAAGGGCCGTCGAGGCGTGACTGGATTCAATCCAGTCGTGCTGGGACTCCGAACGATTCGGGTAGCCCGAGAGGCCGCCGCGCTGGCGAAGGTGTTTAAAGCCGTAGCGCCGGCCCGTCAGCAGCTTGTGGACGTAGGCCTGGTGACCAGTGTCCCAAAGCAAAATGTCCTTGGGCGACTCAAAGACGCGGTGCAGCGCCAGGGTGAGTTCGACCACGCCGAGGTTCGAGCCCAGATGGCCCCCCGTGGTGGTGACCGTTTGAATGATGAAGTCACGGATCTCTTGGCTGAGTTGCTCGAGTTCGTCATAGGAGAGCGCCTGGAGGTCGGCGGGTGTCTCAATTGACGGCAAAATCACGGTTTTGAGCCTACCGTCTTACCTGGGTGGCTACACGAGTGGCGAAGGCTCTCGATGACGGGCTAATCGGCTTTGGCGGCGGGCGCCGGTGTGGCGGGTGCCGGGGTCGGCGCGGGGGTGTCAGCCTTCTTCTTGGTCGCGTCACTCGAAGGCGTGGCCCCGGCCGAACTCGTGGCGCGAGCGTCGTTCTTATAGAAGCCGCTGCCCTTAAAGACGATGCCCACCGCCGAAAAGACCTTACGAAGTTCGCCGCCGCACGCGGGACAAATCGTCAGGGCCGCGTCAGAGAACGATTGCACGGCCTCGAGGCGCTCGTGGCACTCCTGGCACTCGTACTCGTAGGTCGGCATGGCAATCTCCTGGCGAACAACTGATGAATGACCATTCTACTGGCGCTCCGGCACTCAGAAATCGTGTCCTAGCATGGCGCGATGGACGATTTCCATCAACTTCGACGCGGTGGCGGCGGCAGCGCCTTTCCTCGGGACCTTGGTCCCAGCGAGGTGAGCGCCCGCCGGGCCCTCGCTCGGTGTCGAGTGAACATGCTCGCCGCGACCACCTCGTCGGTGGCCGAGAACTCGATGAACAAGGGCGACGTGCTGGCGACGGCTCGAGTCGCGGGTATTCAGGCGGCCAAGCAGGCCGCGGCGCTCTTGCCAATGGCCCATCCCGTGCTCGTGGGCAGTGTCTACGTCAACTTCACGATTGGCGACACCTTCATCGACGTTGAGGCCAGCGTCGACACGGTGGACCGCACGGGCGTCGAAATGGAAGCGCTGACCGCCTGCGCGGTGGCCGCGTTGACGATCTATGACATGTGCAAGTCGAGTGATCGCACGATGAGCGTCGAGAATCTCGCCCTTTGGGAAAAGTCGGGTGGCCGATCAGGCACCTGGCGTCGCGAGGAACCCCTCGACCAATAATGGCGGGCACGAGGTGGCGGCGCGAACCACTACCGTCAATGCGTTGAGAGGAGCACGATGGCGGTGCGAGCAAGTGTCGAACAGAGTCGAGAACGCCTCGTGGCGTTGGTTCTGCTCCTGCAGCGCGCCAGTGACTACGGGGCGCTCAGCCAAGAGGAGATTCTTCGGGAACTCACCGTCGATGAATACCCGGTTTCGGCCAAGGGTCCACGCAAAGTGCGCGCCTACGAGGGCGCCGAGGCGACCGTGCGCCAAAAGTTTGAGCGTGACAAGGCCCGAATTCGCGACCTGGGCTTCGTCATCGAAACCCTCGAGCGTGAAGACGGAAGCGTCGGCTACCGCATCGATCCCTCGAGTGGCTACGCACCGCCGGTCTACTTCAACGAGGACGAGGCGCGACTGGTTGCGCTGGCGCTGCGCTTTTGTGGCTTCGGGCGTTCAGGAGCGTTCAGCGTCTTTAGCGAACTGCCGGCCAGCGACGGGGGCGTGTTCGCGTCGAACTACTACACGCCCGTCGTGCGCGCTCTCAAGATGCGCCGAGTGCTCACCTTTGAGTACCTCTCGGCGGCGCGCAAGATCCGCGAGGTGGAACCGTTGGTCGTCGACGTGGTTCGAGGCGTGGCGTATCTCGTCGCGCGCGTTCGCGGAACCGACGAAATCAAGGGCTATCGCTTTTCGAGGATGACCTCGATGCCTGAGGTGATGAGCGAAACGTTCAGCGTCGACGACGAACTGCTGGCGAGCGCTCGTGCGTGGCGACCTGAATTTCAAAAGTCGCCCCGACCAGTTGACGTCGTCGTGACGACGAACCGTGACTACGCCGACCTCTTGCGTCGTCAGTTCCCTCACGCCGCGACCGCCGAAAAGCGCGACGGTCGCGTTGAGGTAGGGGTCTCCTTCGACGGACCGGGGAGCGCCTTGAGGTTCGCGCTCGACGCCGGCGAGCGGGTGCGCGTGGAGGGTCCAAAGTCGCTGCGCGACGACCTCGCCAAATGGCTTAAGGGCGTCAATCGCGGAACGGCGCCCGCGTCGATCGAATTTCCAACACTCGCCAGCGGTGACGTGTTGGGTCAGACCCTGCAACTGCTGCACGCGGTCTACGCGAGCGAAGGGGGCCTACGCGTCAGCGAACTCGCGAGGCGATTCGACCTCGAACCCGGGCACGTTCGCCTCATCATGGATCGATTGGTCTCACTCGAACCCATGACGGGCGCGACTGACGGCACGGGCCGTTTTCCTGCCCACGTCGTGAAGGAGTGCGAAGACTGGGACGATGAGGTCAACGACGACTCGACCTACGTCGCGGACTTCTCGGACTTGCCCGAGGGGGCCGACGAGCCCTCGGCCTTCATGTGGCGCGACCTGTTCGAACTTAACGTGGCTCTGCATGAAGCAGCCCGGGTCTACCGTGACGACGCGCTCGTTTCGGCGATGCGCAAGATTGAGGACCTGACGAGCTCGTTCATTCACGTCGACGACGCCCAAGGCGAGGATCTCCTGGGCGAGGTCGAAGCGGCCGTGCGCTACGGGGCGCAAATCAAGATTGAGTACGTCCCCGTCGAGTCCGACGTGGCGCAGGTTCGCCTCATCTCGCCGCGCGAACTGCGGGTCCTCAACGGTCAAACCTACGTTCGCGCGTACTGCGATACCCGCCAGGACTGGCGAACGTTTCGACTTGATCGCATAAAGGCCATCGTGGCGACGTCACCGAGTCCGGCCGTTCCCGCGGACCCTCACGACGCCTGGCTCACCCGAGTGGGCGACGCGGGCGGTGAGGTCGTCGTGGTGCTCGAAACCGCGAAGCGTTGGTACTTCGAGTCGTTGCCCGGTGCGCAGTGGGCCTCCCTGAGCGATGGCCGACTAGCCGTGAAATTCCATGTCTCGAGCGAGCGGTTTCTTGACCACCTGCTGGTTCGCTGCGGCCCGGGTGTGGTGGTCGTGACGCGCGAATACTCGCGGGCCGGCCACGAACTGGCTCAGCGGATGTTGTCCTTGCTTTAGACGACCGTTGGGTGCCCGGGAGGTGCCCATGATGCGGGTTTTCGTGCGCCGTTCAGGCGACGTTCGTTACTTCACCGAGGACCGCGCGCTCGAGATTGAGAATCTTCGAGAGGGCCCCGCAGGTTGGTGGCTACGCGGCGAGGGCGACGTCACGAGCGAGCACGACGTGGCGAGTGTCTTAACGTCCACCAAAAAGTCTCAAGTCGTCGGCTATGACCTGGTGTTCGCCGCCCCACGGCCGCTGTCGGTGCTTCTCGCGCTTCACCCCGATCTAGGAGCGGCCCTCGTGCACGCGCAGCGCAGTTCGGTGCGCGCGGCGATGAGCTATCTCGAAGAACACGCGCTGGTCGTTCGAGATCGGCGGGGCGCCGATGACCGTGACGTTCCCGCACGTTGGGAGAGCGCTATCGGCTTCACCCACGGAGTGAATCGTCACGCGGAGCCGCACCTGCACGATCACGTCTTGGTGGGCGCGCGTCCCGCTAACGTCGAAGTGGTACTCGACTCGCGGGCCCTCTACGCCCACGCCCGAGCCGCCGACGCGCTCTATCGCACGTCGCTTCGCTTCGAACTCGCGAGGCGTACTCCTTTTCAAGCACAGCGGACCTTTCACGGCGTCGAGGTCGTCGCGGGTCTCGATGAGGGCTACCGCGCTCTTTGGGGAGGACGACACGACGCGCGCGGCGAGAAGCACCTTTGGCAACGCGACGAGATTGTTGAGCGGTGGCGCCATGACCTAGAACGTTTTCAGCCAATGGGTTCGAGCGTCGAACGGACGCGAGCGTCGTTGGAACTCGATGAACACCGTTTCGGCTCGAGCCTCGAGGGTCGTCGCGAGGTGAGCCGCCGCCATTTAGTCGAGGCGTGGAGCGACGCCGCGATCACTGGACACGACCCTCGAGAGGTGCGCGCCACCATTCAGTCGCTCTACCCCGAACTCGGCTCGAACAGGGGCGTGCGTGAGACCACGATCGGCGTGCACCAGGCGCGCCAGACCCAACTCGTGAGAGAGCGCGGTGCGAGGCCGTTGGCGTTCGCCGAGCTCGACGCGTGGCGTCAGCGTTCGCGCGAACGTTCTCGCGAGGCACGTTCGAGGTAGCCGCGAAAGCGAGGGTCGCGATGAGCCGGGGTCAACTCAACCCAGCGGACGTGGTTTCGCTCGTCGAGTCCGAGCGCGTATCCTGAGCGACCTTGGGCCAACTCGGCGATCGTCAGGACGTCACGCTCCACCTGAGAAGTGGTGTGGCCCCGAAGCCGGCCCTTGGAATCACGCTGTGAGGTGGTGCTCGCGACGAGTTGGCGACCGGCAAATCGTTGGAGTTGGGCCAACGTTTCACGATCGGCAATACCGGGCAGGATCAGGGTTGTTGGAAAGAGGGACAGAAATCCATCGGCCGTCGCGCCCCAGCGGGCCCGCGCTTGACTGAGGTCCTGGAGGCAAGCGAGCGTCAAGACGCCCTGACCGCCTCCTTCAGAAACGATGCTCGCGAGTCGCGGCAACGGCGCGACGTTGGCCAACTCGTCGAGCGCGAGGAGCAGGGTCGCGCCCGACGCCGAGCGTTCGTACGTGGCGTGGACGAGTTCTTCAATGAGTCCCACCACGAGGGGCGTCGTGACAGCTTGATGGCGGCTGGGCGAGACGACGTGGAGTTGATGGGGGCCCGAGAGAAAGTTCGCCACGTCGAGGGGAGCTTCGCGCGCGGCGCTGCGCGCTGCCTCGGTGCGTACTCCCGCGAAAAGCCCGGCGGTCGTTGACCAGATGCTCGAGCGCTCACGTTCTTCGGTGGCGAGAACACCGCGCAACAAAGAGACCGAGGGGTGATGTTCGCCGTAGCGTTCGGCGAGCAGCCCAGTGAAGTCGTCGCAGCGCCGAGCGTCGACCCGAGAGGCCAATTGACCCAACGTTTCGTGACTGAGCGCGGCAGCGTGCAGCATCGGCGCGACGAGGGCACCGGCGCGTTCGCTCCAATGGTCGTCGCCTCGATCGACTCTCGTCCTTCGAGACACGTCGAGCAGACTTCGCGCCACCAGTACCGCCCCGTCCCAATCGCGAGCTTGGCGGATTGGTGAGTAGCCGACGCGAGAAACGCCCTTGGGAGTTGGAATCGTGCCCGACGGATCGAATAGCAACGTCGCTCCGTCGTGGCGAACGTTGGCGAGTTGTCGCACGACATCGTCCTTAGTGGACGTGATCAGCGAAGGACTTTTTGTCGTCAACAGATTTGGAATGATGACACTTGATGTCTTTCCACTGCGTGTTGGACCAAGTATGAGCGCTGATCGTTGCGCTCCACTGAACGCGTCACCGTTCTCACCACGTCCGAGATAGACGCCAACGAAATTTTCCATCGCGAACCATCGGTCGTAAAAGTCTTCGAAATACTTGACATTGGTGTCAATAGCGACTGAACTTTGATATGTCCTTCTGCGGAGGAGGTCAAACGTTGTTAACGATGTTGTGCGCATCATCGTTGAGAACGCTCCTGCGCTGATGGGCCGTGCACTGCGATCAGTCGCCGCACAGCCGTGAGGTTGGGCGACACATGAGCGAGTTCACGTGGTCAAAGTGGTTCCTACATCGAGAACACCAGGGTGGTGGTCTCGAGGTTCCCGTTTGATTCAACGTTGAGTCCCAAGGAGGGAAAGTGGCACCTGCCGCGAAGAAAAAGGCTCCGGCCAAGAAGGCCGCCAAAAAGGCTGTAAAGAAGGCTCCGGCCAAGAAGGCTGCTGCCAAGAAGGTCGCGAAGAAGCGTCCTGCTGCTAAGAAGGCCGCCAAGAAGGCTCCGGCCAAGAAGGCAGCTAAGAAGGCAGTAAAGAAGGCAGTAAAGAAGACAGCTAAGAAGGCTCCGGCCAAGAAGGCTGCTGCTAAGAAGGTCGCAAAGAAGCGTCCTGCTGCCAAGAAGGCTGCGAAGAAGAAGTAACTTTCTTCACTCAGATTCGTTATTCGAGGGGGCCGTTATGGCCCCCTCGAATAACGTCCGGGCCGAGTTCCTAAAGGTCGGTGGCCTCGTCAACGTCATATCGCCACGGGCTGTCACTAATCAGAGACACCGATAGACCCAGTCGAATCGCCTCGCGCGCGTGTCGCTCGGCGGAGTTTGTTCCGTACGCGAATCGAAAGTCGTAACCGGTGGGAAGAACGAGAACGTTCGTTCCATCACCTTGGTCGTCGGTGACGACCGTGACGTCCTCGACGGTCGCGAAGCCGTCAAGCCCGGCGGGGAACTTCAAGTCGCCGTGGACGATCATGAGTTGGTCGTACGCGTCGGCGAGCCTCTCGTAGGCGAAGTGCACGGCGCCATTGAGCGAGTGCACGTCAGAACGAAGCACCCTGACCCCGTGCTCGTTCGCGAAAGCTTCGACGTCGTCGCTTTCGGTAACGACGAACGTCGCCAGGCCTCGACAGGCGGTGAGCACCCCGGCGGCCAGACCCCGAGCGAGCGTCGTCACGTCCACGACTCCGCTCGATCGCAGGCGTACCTTCGCGAGGGAAAAGTCGCGAAGTGGAACGACGGCGGCGAGGGGCATACCGGTCCATCGTAGGAGGTGGCCCCCTGAGTACCCTGAAGGTGTGCCCGAGGAAACGCGTGACCTCTTCGACCTGGAGCGACCGCTTTGGCGACGTGGACTCGTCATCGCGGGCGTTGATGAGGTGGGTCGCGGAGCTCTCGCCGGACCGTTGATGGTCGGCGCGGTCCTGCTCGCGGGTGAGCGAGTTCACCCCGAGGGACTCGATGACTCGAAGCGCTTGACGGCACGGCGCCGCGAAGCCCTCGTGCCCGAAATTCTCACTTGGTGCGACGCGAGCGCCGTAGGTTCGGCGAGCGCGGCGGAGATCGACCACGTGGGCCTATCGAGCGCGCTTCGTCTCGCCGGGTGGCGGGCGTTGCGGCGACTAAAGATAAGACCCACCCACGTCTTGCTCGATGGCGCTCACGATTTTCTTACCCCTGGCGCTGAGGCAAACCTTCTCGAGGGGGTGGCGCACGAGGATTTCGAGGCGTCGCTTTCGGTGAGCACGGTCGTACATGGCGACTCGCGAAGCGCACTGATCGCCGCGGCGTCGGTACTGGCCAAGGTTGAGCGTGACGCCTTGATGTGCGCCATGTCACCACGCTTCGTGGCCTACGGGTGGTCGCGTAATAAGGGCTACGGTTCGGCGAGCCACCTGGAGGCACTGCGGGACCTGGGTCCGAGTTCTGAGCACCGTACGAGTTGGCGATTGCCGATGAAAAAACCATCGTGAGTCCATTTTTCTCGTAGTCGAACTGCCGCGCCAGCAGGTGAATTTGACTCGACAACTAGGATTGCTGAGCCATGACTGCACTCTTAACCGTGAACAATCTCAAGGTGCAATTCGCCACTCGAAAGACTTTCGCGACTGCGGTGGATGATTTTTCAATCTCGGTAAATCCGGGTGAGTGCGTGGGTTTGGTCGGCGAATCGGGCTGTGGAAAGACCACGACGGGCCTGGCGATCATGCGCTTGTTGCCCAACAACGGACACATCGCCGCGGGCGAGGTCATCCTTGACGGGGTTGATCTCGCGTCACTCTCAGAAAAGAAGATGCAGACCTACCGCGGCGAGTTGGTGGCGCTAATTCCTCAGGATCCGATGAGCTCGTTGAACCCCACGACCAAGATCGGTCGTCAGATCAGTGAGGGCTTTCGCATTCATCGCGGGGTTACTGAGGAGGAGGGTCGAAAGCGCGCACTGGAAGTACTCGAAATGGTCGAGATGCCCAACCCCGCCGAACGATTGAACCAGTATCCCTTTGAGTTGTCGGGCGGACTTCGCCAACGCGTCATCATCGCCATGGGGCTGGTCTGCGAACCAAAGTTGCTCATCGCCGACGAGCCAACGACGGCGCTCGACGTCACCATCCAGGCCCAGATACTTGACATCATCGATAACCTGCGCCGCGATCTCAACATGGGCGTCATCTTGATCACGCACGACATGGGCGTCATCGCGGGGCGCGCCGACCGCGTGGTCGTGATGTACGGCGGCAAGAAGGCCGAAGCGGCCGAAACGGCCGAGCTCTTCCGCGCGATGCGCCACCCGTACTCCCAAGCGCTCCTCGCCTCGATGCCCAGCCTCGAGAACACGACCAAGCACGAGCTCACCTCCATCGCGGGCCTACCGCCGGACCTGACTCAAGAGATAGTCGGTTGTCGCTTCGCTCCGCGCTGCGCCTTCGCGCAAGAGCGCTGCCAAGTCGAGGATCCTCCGCTTCTCGGCGAGCCGGACCATACGTACGCGTGTTTCTATCCCGTCGACGGACCTCAGCCGGTCGTGATCCACACGGTCGAAGAGGTCGCCACGAATCGCTCTTTGAACGAGTTGGTGCGAATCGAAGGCATGGTCAAGGACTTTCCCATCAAGGGCGGACTCGTCCACCACAAGGTGGGCGCCGTCCAAGCGGTGTCGAACGTGAGCTTCACCATTAACGAGGGTGAGACCTTTGGGCTCGTCGGCGAGTCGGGCTGCGGAAAGACGACCATCGGGCGTTTGCTCGTCGGCCTCGAGCCGCTCACCGCGGGCGAGGTCTACTTCGAGGGTGAACTGGTGTCGGCCAGGAAGTACAAGACCTCCAAGGCCAACCAGCGCAAGCGTCAAATGATGTTCCAGGACCCCTACTCGTCGCTCAACCCTCGAATGAAGGTCAACGACATCATCGAAGAGCCGCTCCAGGTTCAAGGTGAGGGCACACGAGCGGAGCGTGAGAAACGAGTCTACGAACTGCTCGACGTGGTGGGACTGGACGCGCGAGCGGCCGACCGATACCCGCACGAGTTCTCCGGCGGGCAGCGCCAGCGCATCGGCCTCGCGCGTGCGCTCGCCCTCAATCCCAAGCTGATCGTGGCTGACGAGCCGGTGTCGGCGCTCGACGTCTCGATTCAGGCCCAGATCTTGAACCTCATGAAGGGCCTACAGCGCGAGCACAACGTGACTTACGTCTTCGTGAGCCACGACCTGGCCGTCGTGTACTACATGGCCGACACCATCGCGGTGATGTACCTCGGCAAGATCGTCGAGATTGGCGACGCCGAGTCCGTGTTTCGAACTCCCGTGCACCCTTATACCCAGGGCCTCTTGGACGCCGTGCCGCGACCCAACCCCGAGGACGCCGCCAAGCGTAAGGAGATCCTCGTGACTGGCGAACTTCCTTCGCCGATCAATCCGCCGTCGGGATGCCGTTTTCGCACCCGATGCCCGAAGGCCCAAGACGTGTGCGCCAACGTCGAACCGGTCCTGGAAGTCTTCGGTGAACGCCACCAGGCGGCCTGCCATTTTCCCCTTCGCGAGCCCGTCCTGATCGGCGCGTCGACCTCTGTTCGTTAAAGAACTGCGCATGGAATGTACCTCCCCGCGCGCCGCGCGCCGCCGCCTGAAGCGCGGACTAGTGGGACCAGTACTCGGGGTTGAAGTCGCCAAAGGGGCTGGGCGAAAAGCCAATCGAACTCTTCAAGGACTTGTCCACCTCGAGCAACACGGGTGACTCGGGTTGATAGAGAACTGGCAACTGCTGGGCCGCGTACGTGGCGTACTTGGTCAAATTGGTTTTCGTGTAGATCGTGTCGTGGATGAGCTGGGAGAGGGCCGCGTCGCTGACCAGACCGAAGTTCGCCTGGCCGCCGGGCAGGAAGAGGCTTTCGCCGCTGGGAAAGTACGCGGGCGTGTAGTTCCAGCCAGTGCCCCAGTCGCAAAGGTCAATCGAAGTAGCGCTGCGACAGTCGCTGGTGACGTTGTTCGTCGTGTCTTCGCTGGTGGTGATGGTGAAACCAATGGAGTTCCAGCTGGCGGCTTCGGCGTTCATCATGGCGTCCAGGCTCGGTGACCCACTCGCCCACACCAGATGAAGCGCGAGTGGCGAACCGAGACTGATGCCCGCGCCGCACTCGTTCGCGGTGGTGCCGGGCTGTTGACAGGTCATCTCGCCGTTGGCGAGTACCCAGCCGTGACTAGTCAGCAGCGCCTTGGCCGAGGCGGCGTTATAGGGGTAGGGGTTCTTGATCGACGCGGCCATAAACGGGGGCGTCGTGGCGGGAAGGGGACTGTCGGTCACGATTCCGCGGCCGTTCAACGCGCTCTTGATGAGTGCGGGTTGATTGATGCCGAGTTGGAGCGCTTGGCGAATGTAGAGCTGACTCAAGAGCGCGTAGTTGGCGTTGGCCGGTGAGAGATTGACGACCATGAAGTTCGTGGCCCACGGTGGTCCCGAGACCAGTGAGTAGTTTGCCGCGAGCGTGGCGTTATTCGTCGGCGCGGACTTTGAGTTGGCGTCGCCGGGTGGCAAGAGCGAAGGATCAACGTAGCCGACGTCGAGTTTGTGAGCTTGGAGGTCGCTCAACTCCGCGGCGCTCGAAGAGTAGGCGACTTCACGAAGGGTGCTCACCTTGGGGCGTTGGGGGCCCTCGTAGCGGGGGTTCGCCGCGAACGTCGCGGTTCCTTGTGCTGAGAGGCTCGTGAGGCGCCAAGGGCCGTCGACGCCCGCCCCCCAGAAAGTGTTAGTGAAGGTTGAGGTGTGTGTCGCGAGCGCGTCGAGATAGGTCTCCACACCCTGGCAGGCGCTAATCGTGCTGGCCGCGCCGTAGGCTCCGTTGACACACGCGCGGACCGCGCCGTTCGCGTCTCGACTCCAAAGGCTCGGGAGCGGTGTGATCTGAGACAAGTAGTTGTAGAGGACGTAGTTGACGTTCTCCGCGGTGGTGAAGGTGAGCGTGAGTTTGCTCCCCGCAGCGCTCACTGATCGCAATTGGTCCGGGATTCCGTAGCCCGGCGTGTACGAGCAGTTACCCGTGGGGTCGGCACGATAAAGGTTCAAGAAGAACTTGACCGAGGTTGCCGAGATCGGTTGGGAGTTGGCGAAATGCCAGTGTTTGATCCTGATCGTGAAGGTCTTGCCGTGGTTGCTCACGACGGGCCTTTGGCCGATGGAGAGTGGGTAGCGCGCGGCCTTCGAGGATCCCAGACCGAACCAATAGAGCGGTCGGTACATGAGTTGTTGAAAATCTTGAATGTTGTTGGCGCCCGCGTGCAGGCAGTCAGCGAAGGGCAAAATGAAGTCGGGACTCGCTCCGGGGGCTTGGGCCACGCTGATGGTCCCCGCGTTCGAGGCCGCCGGGGCCACCGTGGCGAACAGCGTAAGCATGCTCGCCAGCACGGTACCGGCGAGCATTGTTTTTAAGGTTCCAGAAGTTCGCATAGGTCAACGCTTGAGGCTCTCGGAGGATCGACGTCTTGTTTGACGAAGTTCGCCAGGGACCAGTCTGCCATCTCGGGGTCTCAAAAAGGTCGGCACCCGAGTCTTTACTAGCGCGCCCTTCATGGCGTTAGAGACTTTTCTCGTGGATGCCGGTGCCGGCGGGCGAAGGACCAAGGGATTGCAATGCTTCAAGAAGTGCCGGTTTTCGCAGACTCACTCGAGCGGCTCAGCGCTCCAGGAGGCGAACTTCAAAAGCGTCTCGAAGGGCGTCACCGATGTAGTTGATCGCGACGACGACCAAAATAAAGATGATGGCGACGGGAAAGACCTCCCACCAATAGCCGTTTTGGACCTGCTCGGTACCTGACTGGAGCATCGTGCCCCAGTCAGTTTGGGGCGTTTGGATACCCAACCCGAGGAAGCCAAGCGCCGAGAGAAAGAGGATGGCGTCGGCGACCGAGAACGTCGCGACCGTCACGATGTTCGAGATTGAGTTGGGAAAGACGTGACGGCGGATGACATGCCAGCCGTTGGAACCCATGGATTTGGACGCGACGGCATAATCGAGATGGCGGATCAAAAGAGCGTCGCTTCGGATGATGCGTGCGTTGCCCCACCAACCGGTGAGTCCGATGATGACGATCAAGAAGGTCGTCGAACGGCCAAAAACCGTGATCAACGTGATGAGAAGAAAGAGGTAGGGGATTGACAAGAACGCGTCGAGAAGGCGCATCATCAGGGTGTCGGTGATGCCGCCAAAGAAGCCCGACACCATGCCGTAAATCGTTCCAACGACAATCGTGATGAATCCCGCGAGCACACCAAGTGTGAGTGAGTATTCGCCACCAAAGAAGATGCGCCCCATTTCGTCAAAACCTTGGCTGTCGGTGCCCAGCCAGTGATGCCACGAAGGTGGTTGATTCCAAGGGGCGTTGAAAGTGAGCGCTTGATTGGTCTGATTGGTGGGATGGAAGATCGGCACGAGAAAACAGGCCAACAAGAGCAAAATCAGATAGACGCTGGAGCTGAGGGCCAGTTTGTTGCTCATGAAAATGCGAAGTCGCTGTCGCCACATCGGCACGAGCTTGTCGTGTTCGACCTCGAGGGCCATTCCTTCGACGACGGCGCTCACTGGGCGCCTTGAATTCTGATTCGTGGATTGATGACGGCGAGGGCCAAGTCGGCCATCAGATTTCCGAGCAGCGTGAAGACCGCCACCAGCACGGTGATGCCGAGCACCGTCGGGATATCGAAGTAGATCGCGGCGTTGACGGTGGCGATGCCGAGTCCCGCGTAGTTGAACACGTCTTCAATGATGAGCGCGCCACCAAACAGGCCGGGAATCGAGAGCCCGAGAATCGTGACGATGGGGCCAAGAGCGTTTCGAAAAGCGTGGCGAAAGAGCACCTGGCGCGAACTGCACCCCTTGGCGCGCGCGGTACGAATGTAGTCCTGTACCAAGACTTCGAGCACGGCTCCACGCATGAAACGACTAAGCGCGGCGACCGAGAGCATCGTCAAGCACGCGACCGGCAAGATAAATCCCATGGGGTCGGTGAAGATTCCCCATGGCGCCACCCCGGCGGGCGGCGAAATAGGAAAGCGCGGCCAGTGAAAACCGAACGCGTCGATCATCAAAATGCAAAGGAGAAACGAAGGCATTGCGTAGAGAACGAACGCCGTTCCGGTCGCGACGTAATCGGTCACCGAGTTGCGCTTGGAGGCCTGGTAGATGCCCAGGGGGATGGCGATGATGACCGTCATCGCGAGAGCGACCCCGGCGAGCCAGACGGTGCGCGGGATGTAGAGAGCGATGAGTTGAGTGACGGGTTGGCCCTGCTTGAACGAGCGACCAAGATTGAAGTGGAAAACGAGTTGCGAGATGTAACTCCAAAGCCGGCTCAAGTATGAACCCGAAAGTCCGTGCTGCATGGCCCAGGTATGCACGTTGAGGGGGTTGGCTCGCGAACCGAGCGCGGTGTAGGCCGGAGCCAAGATGCCCTGGGGTTGAAAATACGGCAGGGTGAAGGTAATCACCAAAATTATGAGGAGCACGACCAGCGACTGAAAAAGGCGCCTAACAATATACGTGGGCACGGGAGGACCTTAGGGGTGGGCATTTCGCCTTTTGCCCCGTGAGTGGGGTGAGGCGGGTCGAATTAGCAAGAGACGTGTGCTGGTTCATGGTTGGCTTCTTGTTGACGAGCGGTTGGGCTCCACCTTAAGTCTTCACGCGAGATCCCAGTCGTTGCTCTTGGATCGGACGGTCTCGAGTCGGCAAGCAAAAGCCAACGGAGTACTGGAGCGTTCAATTAGAAGTTCAGTGCTCGCGTAGGGCGCTCGCCAGTTCGGCATCGATGTCGGGATTCGAAAACTTGAATCCCGAATCCGTCAGAGCTCGCGGAAGGACCTTCTGACTGGTGAGGACCAATTCGTTCGCGCCTTCTCGCCCGAGGACGATCGAAAGAGCGATGGCAGGCACCGCGAAAAACGCGGGTCGATGGAGCGCCTTCGCCAACGCGGCGGTGAAGTCTCGATTGGTGACGGGACTCGGACCAGTCAGGTTGACGGGACCCTGAAGGCGGTGATCGAGAATCCACAGCAGCGCGGCAATCTCGTCGTGGAGCGAAATGGGACTCAGCCACTGACGACCGCTGCCGAGACGACCACCCAGGCCGAAGCGAAAGAGCGCAAGCTGCTTGGCCAGCGCGCCGCCTCGTCGATCGAGCACAATGCCCGTTCGAGCAAGAGCGACCATGCCGCCAGCCTCGGCGTAACGCGTCGCTTCGTTCTCCCAGGCGACACAGACGTCCGACAGGAATCCACCACCGCGCGGTGACGTTTCGTCGAGGGTCTCCTCGCCGCGCGGCCCGTAGTAGCCCACGGCCGACGCGCTCAAGAGGAATGGTTTGGTGGCCAGTTGCGAGAGCGACGCGACGAGCGTCGCGGTCGAACGCACCCGAGAACCCAAAATCTCGTGTTTGCGCGCGGCGCTCCAGCGACGGTCGCCGATACCCGCTCCCGCCAAGTGAACGACCGCGTCGAAGGGGCCCGCTGAATTGAGCTCTGAAGTCGAGAGGATCCCGGACGCAGGATCCCAAGTAATTGAATTGGTCGTCGCGGACTTCGACCCTGGGCGCGTGAACGAGACGACCTCGTCGCCGCGGGCCTGGAGCGCGTCGACGAGCCCTCGGCCAATGAGGCCTGAAGCGCCCGTTACGCCGACGCGCATACGTCGTCCCATCGCTCGCGAATGATTCGAAAAAGTTGGTCGGGATTGGTGAGATGTGCGCCGTGGTTGGCCTCTTGCATCTCTCGAACTTCAATGGCCGGGTTCAGCGCGACGAGTCGCCGTCCGAGGGATTGGTAGTAGGGAGCGAGGAGGCCGTCTCCGTGAACGTAGCTCGCGGGCGTCGTGAGTTTGCTCAAGTCATAGGGGACGATCTCTGGGCCGATGCCCCGCAGGTCGGCAATGAGTGCGGGACCGTCGAGGCGACGAGATTCGCGCTCATGCTCGCTGAGCCGCTCCCAGGCGCCGTTCGACACCACGCGGCGAAAGAACTGCTCGGCCTCGAAGCGCGCGTCGTCGCTGAGCGGGGGCCGAGAGCTCTGGCGGTACTTGACCCAGGGCAACGGTGATTCGTAGTTGACGACGAGGGCGACGTCATCGGGACGACGAAGCGCGGCGCCAAAGGTGACCACGCCGCCGAAACTGTGGCCCAAGAGGATTACGGGTGACAGGGCGGCTTCGCGTTCAATCAGCGCCTCGACGTCCTCGACGTGACGATTGAGCGCGGCCGGTCCCAGAGCCCGAGAGCCCTGGTACCCGCGGCGGTCGTAGGCGATGACGTCAAAGTCGTCGCTTCGTCGTGCGAGGCGCGCGAAAGAGCCGCCGCGATCGAGGCCGCCGTGGACGCAGATGAGTGTCGCTTCGGGCCGGGCCACGCGCCGCTCGGCCACCGCGAGACCGGCGACCGGCGCGTCGGCGACGAAGTGCAGTCTTTCGGGGGGCGTAGGAGCCGAACTCACGTAGCGAACCTACCGGGCCGCGCCCTCACACACCTCAGGATTTCCCGGCTTGGCCTCTAGGCTGGGAGTCGTGACTTCGACTCCCTCCCCATCGTCGAGCGCGCACCGGGGCTCCTTTGGCCCGAACGCGTGGCTGGTCGATGACCTCTACGACCGCTTCCTCGCCGACCCGACTTCAGTTTCGGAAAGTTGGCGCGAATTCTTCGTTGACTACCAGCGTTCCACGGTGCCCAACGTCGTGGCTCCCAGTTCGACCGCTCCGGCGCCGCCTAAGGCGGTGACCGACGCTGACGCGACACCGCTGCGCGGCGCGGCGGCACGCATCGTTTCCAACATGAACGCGAGTCTCGCCGTGCCGACGGCGACGAGCGTGCGCACCGTGTCGGCTCGTCTCCTTGAAATTAACCGGGTGGCGCTGAACGAGGCGCTCGCACGCTCTACCGGCGCGAAGGTCTCCTTTACCCATCTGATCGCCTACGCGATCGTGAAGGGGATCGCGGCGATACCCGCGATGAACGCGACCTTTGTCGAGTCCGTCGATGAAAAGGGGACCCCCGGAATCCGACGCCATGAGCACGTCGGCCTTGGACTGGCCGTTGACGTCGAACGCCCCGACGGGACCCGCAATCTCTTGGTACCCGTGGTACGCGACGCGGACACTTTCGATTTTCGCAATTTCTTGCTCGCCTACGAAGACCTCGTGCGTAAGGTCCACGGCGGCACTTTCGGCGCGGATGATTTCGTCGGGGCCACCGTTTCGTTGACCAATCCGGGCACGCTCGGCACGGTCCAGTCCGTTCCGCGACTGATGCCTGGTCAAGGCGCGATTTTTGGCGTCGGGGCGCTCGGTTGGCCCGCCGGTTTTGAGGCCGCCGACCCGCGAGCGTTGGCCGAACTCGGCGTTGGCAAGGTTTTGACCCTGACGTCGACCTACGACCATCGAATTATCCAAGGCGCGGAGTCGGGACTGTTCTTAAAGTACGTCGCTGAATGTCTCACCGGAGACCACGACTTCTACGACGAGGTCTTTAACTCCCTCGGTATTCCCTACGAGCCAGCGCGCTGGGCCAAGGACGTCAATCCCGGCGTGAATGAATCCGAAAGCGAACGAATTCTCAAGCAGATTCGGGTCCAGGCGCTCATCAACATGTATCGCGTGCGTGGGCACTTGAACGCCGACCTCGATCCGCTTTCGAGTGAGCCACCGCCCCTGCACGCCGAACTCGACCTCGCGTACTACGGGTTGACGATCTGGGACCTTCAGCGCAACTTCGTCGTGGACGGTCTGGCCGGTCGAAAAGAGGCCACTCTCCAGGAAATATTAAGCATCCTGCGTGACGCCTACTGCCGCACGATGGGCATTGAGTACGGCCACATTCTCGACCCCGAGCAAAAGCGCTGGATCCAAGAGCGCGTGGAGGGCAAGCGATTCGCCACGTCTCGCGACGAGCAGCGCCGGATACTTGACGTCTTGAGTGAGGCCGAGGTCTTCGAGCGCTTCTTGCACTCTCGCTACGTGGGTCAAAAGCGCTTTGGTCTCGAGGGTGGTGAATCCACCATCGTGGTGCTGCAGCGCGTTTTGGACATGGCCGCCGACATCGGAGTCAAGGAGGCCGTTCTCGCCATGGCGCACCGAGGACGTTTGAACGTGCTGGCCAACATCGTGGGCAAGTCCTACAGCGACATCTTTTCGGAGTTCGAGGGCAACCTCGACCCCGAGAGCGTTCAGGGCAGCGGCGACGTGAAGTATCACAAGGGTGCCCGTGGCGTCTTTAAGAGCCACGCCGGAGCCACCATCGACGTTTCGATGGCCTCGAATCCCTCGCATCTGGAAGCCGTGAGCCCCGTCGTTGAAGGCATCGTGCGCGCCAAGCAGGACCTCGTACTTCGCCCGAGCGACGGCACCGGCGCGACCCACGAGGTCGACTTCTATCCGTACCTTCCCGTTCTAGTCCACGGTGACGCGGCCTTCGCCGGTCAAGGTGTCGTCGCCGAGACGCTGAACCTCTCGCTGCTTTCGGGCTACCGGGTGGGGGGAGCGATTCACGTCGTCATCAACAACCAGGTGGGCTTTACCACGGCGCCTGAATCGGCCCGCTCGAGTTTCTATCCCACTGACGTCGCCAAGATGATCCAGGCGCCAATCTTTCACGTCAACGGTGACGATCCCGAAGCGTGCGCTCGCGCCGCGGAGCTGGCCTTCGACTTTCGCCAGGCGTTTCGCCGCGACGTGGTCATCGACGTCGTTTGTTATCGCCGGCACGGCCACAACGAGGGCGACGACCCTAGCTATACCCAGCCCCAGATGTACAAGGTCATCGACCAGATGCGCTCGGTGCGAAAGGTCTACACCGAAACGCTGATTCGACGAGGGGACATCTCCCTCGACGAGGCCGAATCCTTCCTCGATGAGTTCAACGCTCGGCTCCAGCGCGTCCTTGACGAAGTCCGCACAGTACCCGTGCCCCACCTCGACGCGGTACCGCTCAGCGAGTCGCCTCGCGACGCGGCCGCTCCCGAAACGGGCGTCGCGCGAGACGTGCTGATGCAGGTGGCCCGCGCCACGGTGAGCGCTCCCGAAGGCTTCCACGTGCATCCAAAACTGGAACGCCAGTTCGCCCAGCGCGTCGCTTTGCTCGAAGCCGGTGACGTCGACTGGGCGCTGGGCGAGGCGTTAGCGATTGGCTCACTGGTCAGCGAAGGCACCAACGTGCGCTTGATCGGTCAAGACTCTCGACGCGGCACCTTCTCGCATCGTCACGCGGCGCTGGTGGACTACGACAACGGTCAACAGTACGTTCCGCTCGCGAGCATGGACGCGCCGGGCTTTTTCACGGTTCGTGACTCCTACTTGAGCGAATACGCAGCGCTGGGATTCGAGTACGGCTACTCCGTCGAGGCGCCGCGCTCGCTGGTCGCTTGGGAGGCGCAGTTCGGCGATTTCGTCAACGGTGCCGAGATCATCATCGACAACTTCCTGGTCGCGGCGGAAGACAAGTGGGGACAGCGGTCGAGTCTCGTGATGTTGCTGCCTCACGGCTACGAAGGTCAAGGCCCCGAGCACTCGAGCGGGCGTATCGAGCGCTTCTTGACGCTGTGCGCGCGCAACAATATTCGCGTCGCCCAACCGAGCAACGCCGCGCAGTATTTTCACCTCCTGCGCTCCCAGGTGCGCCGCGAGCGCGTGACACCGCTCATCGTCTTCACGCCCAAGTCCCTGTTGCGAGCGAACGCCACGCGCTCTCGCCTCGACGACTTCGAATCGGGCTCCTTTCACACCGTGCTCGACGACGCGCTCGATTCTCGCGACCGGGTGACGCGAGTCGTGCTCGCGTCGGGCAAAGTCGCCCACGAGGCGATCGCTCGACGCGATGAACTCGCCACTGGCACCGTGGCCGTCGTTCGCGTTGAGCAGCTCTACCCCTGGCCGGCCGCGGCGTTGGACGCCGTCCTCGCGAACTACCCGGCGGCGAGTGAAGTCGTGTGGCTCCAAGAAGAACCCGAGAACATGGGAGCGTGGCCCTTCATCCACCTCCAGATGCACGATCAACATCGTGGCCACCACGTGTCGCACGTCGCGCGCGCGGAGTCGGCCAGTCCGGCGACGGGGTCCGGTTTGGTACACGCGGCCGAGCAGGCCGACCTACTCGCACGGGCCATCGGGTGAGCGCCAAGCAGTCCAAGACGCGCGTCGTCGTGGATGGTTCCAATCTCGCCACCGAAGGGCGCGTCACGCCGAGCCTCGCGCAACTCAACGAAGCGGTCGGCGCGTTCGTCGCTGAGAACCCGAACGTCGAAGTCATCGTCGTGGCCGACGCGAGCTTCGAGCATCGCGTGGCGACCAACGAGCGAGCCAAGTTCAACGAGGACGTCATGGCCGGTAATATCGTGACCCCTCCCGCTGGAGCGATTGGTCGAGGTGACGCGTTCATCTTGAAGATCGCCGATCGCGTGGACGCGGTCGTGTTGAGCAATGACTCGTTCCAAGAGTTTCACGACGAGTATCCCTGGCTGTTCAATGAAAATCGTCTGATCGGTGGCAAGCCCGTTCGTGGGGTCGGTTGGATCTTCACTCCGCGCAATCCCGTGCGTAACACCAAGACCACGCGCAGCACGAAGAAACTTTCGGTGACCCTTCCCGATGGGAAGCAGCCCGAGATCGGCACGACGTTGACGCCCGTGAAGTCGGCGAAGAAGTCACCGAAGAAGGTCGTCGCCGAAAAGGAAAAGGCCAAGGAGAAGAACAAGGACAAGGTCAAGTCCAAGGTCGCCAAGGTCACCAAGGCGGCCAAGCGAGCGCTCAAGGCCAACGAGCCTGCCGCGCCGGCCAAAAAGGCCGCGCCGGCCAAGACGGCGGCTCGTCCGACGACGAAAAAGGCCGCGCTTGAACCGACGCCCGCCAAGCGCGCGAAGAAGGCGTCCGCCTCGAACACCCCACCGGCGACCGTCGCGCTTCGCCGGGGTCGTCAACCCGTCAACCCCCAGGACGTCTATTCCCTCTTCGCGGCGACCTACAAGATCGGCGCGCGATTCGAGGGTGAGGTCACGGCCTTTACGTCCCACGGCGCCGTGATCAAAGTCGCGTTGAAGGGCGCCAAGTTCATGGAGTGTTACGCGCCCACCGCCTCACTGGCGACCCCGGCACCGGCGAGAGCGCGCGACGTTTTGAAGCGAGGGGACTCGCGGACGTTTCGACTCGTGAGCGTCGACGCGGAGCGTCGTATCGCGGAGCTTTCCTTGTTATGAGCGAGCTCTCGATGAACCCCGCGGACTGGCTGCCGCACCGGGCACCGTTTCTCCTGGTCGACGCGCTGAGCGCGATTGAACCCGGGCGCCGCGCCACGGGCACCTGGACGCTTCGTGGCGACGAGTGGTTCTTCCCGGGACATTTCCCGGGCCGGCCCATCACGCCAGGGGTCTTGTTGCTCGAGTCACTCGCGCAAGTCGGAGGAGTCGCGGTGCTCGCCGACGAGCGCTACGCGGGCCGCCTCCCGCTCTTTGGCGGCGTTGAGAACGCCCGGTTCCGCCGCCAGGTCGTGCCCGGCGACACGGTGACGCTCGAAACGGAGATGACCCAACTCTCCGCTCGCGGCGGCAAGGGCCACGGACTCGCCACCGTGGGCGGGCGCGTGTGCGTGGAGGCCGACCTCTTCTTCATCCTGGCCGACGCCACGTGAAGGTCGCCACCTGGAACGTCAACTCGCTGAACGCGCGCTGGCCAAGGGTGAGCGAGTGGATCGAGGCGCACGAACCCGACGTGCTCTTGATTCAAGAGACGAAGCAGACCGACGCCAAGTTCCCCTTCGACGGTTTCAAGACGTTGGGCTACGAGGCCGCGCACTACGGCCAAGGCCAATGGAACGGCGTGGGCGTCATTTCGAGGGTCGGACTCGAGAACGTCTCGCGCGGTTTCGGCGACGAGGATCCGGAGGCTCGAATCATCGGCGCGACCTGTGCGGGCGTGCGGTTCTACTCGTGTTACGTGCCCAACGGACGTTCGCTCGATAACGCGCACTACGAGTACAAGCTCGCGTGGCTGGCACGACTTCGCGACCTCATGGCGCGACGGCCCCTGACGACTCCCCACGTGGTCGGCGGCGACTTCAACGTCGCGCCCAGCGACCTTGATTGCTACGACCCCGAAGCCTTCATCGGCGCGACGCACGTCTCGGTACCCGAGCGCGAAGCGCTGCGCGCCGTCGAGGCCACGGGCCTGATTGACGTGACGCGTGCGCTGCACCCTGACGAACCCTTGTACTCGTGGTGGGACTATCGAAACGGGGCCTTTCATCGCGGGTGGGGCCT
>Ga0307374_10002624_pt1 | contig 31680 bp, 31 predicted proteins | sample OX3MG_FD_202532 | JGI IMG/M metagenome (GOLD analysis project Ga0307374, IMG submission 202532) | Soil microbial communities from Risofladan, Vaasa, Finland - OX-3 | ecosystem: Environmental > Terrestrial > Soil > Coastal area > Acid sulfate soil | place: Finland: Risofladan, Vaasa | collected... | reverse complement strand
GTGCGGCCCCCGGGCCTGGGCCGCCATGGAAATGCTGCGCGCCTCGCGAGCCCACTCCCAGGAGGAGCTCGCGACGCGGCTCGGGATAGGTCAGCCTTCGGTGAGCATGCTGCTGGCAGACCTTGAGCGGCTCGGCCTGGCGCGTCGTGTCAGCGAACGTCAGGGCCGCAGGGGCCGGCCAAGAGACCGCTGGGAGGCGGTGGACGCAAGCGTCGACACGCTGCTCGATCTTGGCGAGCGGATGATCGCGCGGGGGGAGAAATAGACGTGCGCACCGCGGTCAGTCGCTGGGTCGGCTGTGCTTTTGTGGGGGCGCGCGCCGATGTGCGTCAGTCGGGCCAGCTCGCCGATTCTGTGAGTGCCATCTGCTCAGGATGGACGGCGGGAAAGAGTTCTTCTTCAAAGATCGGTCCGATGACCAGCCCGAGCCCAAACGGCGGGCGATTCAGTAGCCCGAGAAGGGCGCGAAGCGCGGCACGCGCATCGGCGCGCAGCAGGTCATCGGTATTTTCGCCGGTCTCCATGGCCCGCCGATCGAGGTTCTGGGGATCATTGACACCGCGGTGATGCGCGTGAGGGTTGCGGGCGCGACGAAGCCGATCAAAGAGCTCGTACTCCCATGCGACGAGCATCCCTTTTGCCGCCGCCTGCGTCAGCAACGCAGCGTAGGAGTTCGGGGCGACGCTTCCCTGCATCTCGACCGCGGCCGCCAGAAGCTTCTCGACGCAAATCTGGGACGCCAGGATCGCGCATAGGTCAAGGCTGTACACGTAGCTCCACCGCGCCTCCCATAGCGCGTTCATGCACTCGATGCCTCCGAACAGCATGCGCCCCTCAGCCGGCTCCCCTAGCGCCATCAGCTCCGCGAGTCGCTCCGCACGTCCCCGTCGAGCGATCGCGTCTCGCTGGTTCAGACCCGCTTCGATCTCACTCATCCACGCTGATCCCATACTTCAGATGGTGCCACAGTGGACCGTCGCGGAACGGCACGCCAACCCTGGCCGGCGGGCTCGTCGCGCCCCGACGAGGCGGAGGCTCTAGTGACCGCGCGGGAGGAGGGCTGCCATCAACGTCCGGAGGCTGCAGCAGTGTCTCGTTCGTGCGCAGTCCTGACGGCGGCGCCGATCTTCGATCTCGCGTTCGTCTCGCGGTGTCGGGGACCTGGGGAGCCATCCGGGGCCTGCCGGTGAGCAGGTGATTCCGGTATCGCATGTGGAATCGCCACTATGTCGAGGACGAGCACACGACACGAGGTGCAGGTGCTCGCACCTCTCACAGCCCGGCGCCTCCGTCGACGGTCCCTTTGCATCACGTCCTTAACTGATGAATTCCGGGAGGTGTTTGCTGATGCGACCACGTATGGCTTTGCGGCTTGACTTCGGTCGGGGGACCGCGCTATCGTCAGAGCGCGCTCCCGAAGCGTCCCGTTTGCGTTATGGCCCATGTCCATGTCGCATTAGCCGGGGAAGCGGCTCAGCCGTCGGCGTTGACGCTAGGACCCCCTTTCACGGCGGGCATGGGACGCCTCGATGAAAGGAGAAGCCGGTGTCAGCCCAGCCCAACCGCAAGCAGCAGCGTCTCGCCCGCGAGGTCGCAAAACGGAATGGCGTCTCTTATCAGGCCGCGCTCGCGCAGGTCAGGACAGCCGGCCAGGAGCCGGACAAGACCGCAGCCGCCGACCCGCATCACAAGATGCTGGAAGGTCTGTATGAGGCGTTCGCGCCAACCGGGAAGTGGCCGCTATTCCAGTACATAAGCCAACTGTGGGATGACTCGCAGTGGGGGGAGGCGCGCGACGTGTACCTCGACCTTGCTGAACAGGGCTTGGTGCGTCCCGCGATGGCTCGCACCCATCGGTTCCAACTGCGTGAAAACACTCCCGTGGGCGTCAGTCTCCAAGGCTTGACCCGGCTACCAGCGGCGGCCGCGGACCTCGACTCCTTTGTATCCGTCGTTCGATATGTCGGCCAGCGCGCGGCCGATTATAAGCCAGACTCTGCGACTGAACTCGGGCGTTTGTCGATCACGGGCGAGCAGGTTTGCGATCACCTAGGCATCAAGCCGGACGACCCCGCTTCAACACGTGTGGGCACACTGGTAAGCGACGAAGCCTGGCAGCTATTCTCATCTTTTGGCAGTACAGAGGCAGGCACGTGGTTGATGGAGGTCAACCTCGAACGGGCACGACGCTACCGAGCTGTCAATACGCTTGACGAGTTTCTGGCTATCAGCTACCCGGCGGCCGCACCTTTGCCGGCGGTGCCAACAGCAGCGACCCCCGAGCTAATCGACGCGGGCTCGCCCGACCCGGGACAACCAAGAGCGTTCATCAGCTATTCGCACCAAGACGAGGCGTTTGTGCTCGCCTTGGTGCAAATGCTGGACGAACACGGCGTAGGCGTGTGGATCGACCGGGTCGATCTGTTGATCGGCGACTCGCTAATCCGCAGAATCGGCGATGCGATACACGACGAAGATTTCGTCATCGCCGTGATTTCTCAACACTCGGTGAAATCGTCGTGGTGTGAGAAGGAGCTGTCACTGGCCGTGACGCACGGCATTCAGTCCAAGCAAGTGAAGGTTCTGCCCGTCCGGCTTGACGAGGTTGCGCTACCGAGCTTCCTGGCGGACACTTTGTGGGTCGATGCAGACCGCTCCGATTGCACGGCTGTCGCGGCTCAACTCGCTGCCGCAGTTGAGCGGCACCTCGAACGACGACGGCGCGCAGACGCCACCGACACGTATAGCTCGTCGGCCGGGGCGGTCGAGCGGCATCGGCAGGTCGTGGAGCACGAACCGATCCGGTGGGACCAGATCAACCAGCGTCCGCGCCCCGGCGAGGAGCCGATTCCGCTAGAACCGTGGCTGGAGGACCGAATCGCCGCACACGCGGCACTGGCGCGCCAACGTGGCACGCGCGGGGATACGTGGTTCCTCGGCGCCATGCACCATTGGGAGGTACGGAACACGCACGAGCTGCTGACGAAGGTCGCGCCCGAGCTCGTCGATGGCTACCGCGGCAACCCTCCTGGGCACCTCCCCGGGCAGGAGGAGGCCTACTATGACCGACAGCTTGCGAGGCTCACCGAAACGCTACGCCAGCTAAGGTCTCCGGCCGCCACCACTTCCGGGGCCGCCGTCGAAGTCGTCACGCCAGAGTCCATCGCAGATGAACTGAACAGCTTTGTTCGGACCGCGGGGCAGCTACTACACGGGGACGTGACGCACGATCAGGTGGACGATTGGGCCGGGAAAGCCGGGATCACCGTCCGGGTCAGAGGACCCGAGGGCGAAGAGGACGTATTTCTGTCCGTCGGACGCGGCCTCGATCCGCGGGCACGTCTCGAAGCGAAACTCGCCCGTATCCAGAACCACGTCCTTCCCAAGGTCAACGCAGGAGAATGGACGCGATGAACGCAGGCTTGGAAAGACGATCTGACGAGACATCCGGCTACAAGGTTCCCCGAGCCGGAGCGCGTATGACCTACGGTATCGGCACCGCGGTCGTGCCGGGAGGACGACCTCTGACGAGGACCGACGACGATCGCAATCCCGCGCTTGCGGCCGGCGCCCCATAGCGGCGTTTGGCAACACTTTCTGTCGTAGATGGTCCGATGCACCACCCAGTCACAGGACGGGGCGCTGAGCGTGAGTGGTGGCCCGCGTCGCGCGATCGTGAGTGCTGCCGTTCCGGGCAGGAAGGCGTAGCCGCCGGCGATGCGCGCAAGGACTTAGAGGATCGACTGCCCAGTGTCCGCCCTCGTCCGGGATCGGCAGGGTCTGCGCGCTGCACAACGACCCCGAACTCTGGGCTTACGTCTCGCGCGGGCTCTGCGATGGCGTCGAGATGGTCCTCGGAGACCAGGTAGGCGAACTGGCGGAGCACGACGCGCTCGGGCACGGCCCGAAGACCGCGGCCTGCGCGGCGCGCTCAAGATGCCGTGGCTCGTTTGGGATGTTCCGGCACGGAACCAGCACCCGTTTTGGCGGGACGTGCGTTCGATTCGACCAAATTGGCGATGAGCGCGACGAAGTCGCCGTAGAGGTGTGGGTTGATCTGGCGTGGCTGGTTGAGCGCCTCGACAGCGAGTCCGATGCCGAGGGCACGAAGGACGAGTGCGAGGTCGGAGGCGGGCATGGGCAGTGGCGTGTCGCTGCCCGTTTCGCGCTCGGCGAGGCGCCGCTCGATCTCCAGCCGAAGCGCGGCCATGCGCTCTCCGAGCTGCTTGCTGAGCTTGGGGTCGCGGGCCGCGTGGATCATGAACTCCAGGTGCAGCAGGAATGTCTCGCGGTCCTCGGCGAAGCGCTCCATCCACTGGTCAGCGCCGGCGCGGGCGCGCTCGGCGAAGGTCCCGTCGATCTCGGTCGCGTGCGTGACCTCCTCGATGCGTTTGGTGATGTAGTCCTCGAAGACCGCTAGGAACAGCTCCTCCTTGCCCGCGAAGTTGGAGTACACGGCGCCGTGGGAGTAGCCGGCCTGCTCTGCGATCTCCTCGATCCTCGCGGCCTGGAATCCGCGTCGCGCGAACACGCCTGCGGCTGCCTGGATGAGCTGTGCGCGGGTCTCGGCCTGCTTGTCGGCTCGCGTGAGGCGCTGGGGGCTGGACATACCCGGATGATGACACCAACTCAGATTATGACTATCATCCCGTCCCATGTGGCCCTCTCGTCGCCTGCGCCGTCTCCGCGCTCCGCTCGCTACTCGCTTCGAAGGTACGACCGGGAGGCGGGTGCTCTGGATTGCTGTTGGCGTGATGCTTGGGTTCGGCGCGGCTGAGCTTCCGGCCCTGGCGCGCATGAGTTCTCACGGCACAGGAGTCCTCGGCTTCGAGTTCGCGGCGAGCCCCGCCCGTCTGCGGGAGATCATGGGTCGCTGGGGATCAGCCGGGCGTGCGGGCGCTCGCCAGCATGTGCTTCTCGATCTGGGGTTCATCTGCGGTTATGGCGTTCTGCTGCTCGGCATGTGCGGGCGGCTCTCCGAAGGCTTCAGGCGCCGCGGGAGGGCGAGAGCTGCCGGCGTCGCAGCGCTGCTTGCGTGGGGCGCGCTGATCGCCGCCGCAACCAATGCGCTGCAGAAGGCCTTCCTCTGGCTCGAGATCCACGGGCACATCGAGCAGCCGCTGCCATCGATCGCGGCGGCCTGCGCGGGGATCACCTTCACGCTTGCGCTCTCAGCCGTCGCGTTTGCAAGCTTTGGCGCGCTCTGGCTGTATCGCCAGCCGGCCGCGCACGCGGTCGGAGAGCCACTGTGATGAGCGACGTCGATCGCTTGCTGGCCGAACAGGTTGAGTACTACCGGGCGCGTGCCGGCGAGTACGAGGATTGGTGGTTTCGTCGCGGACGCTACGACCACGGCGCCGAAGCGAACGCAATGTGGTTCGCCGAGGCAGCTCACGTCCAGGCTGACCTTGACGGATTCAGTCCCGCGGGCCGGGTGCTGGAGCTTGCATGTGGAACCGGTCTGTGGACCGGACGGCTCGCGGCCCACGCCAGCCACGTCACTGCGATAGACGCCTCCGCCGAGGTCCTCGAGATCGCTCGCGCCAGAATCCCGGCCGCCAACGTCGACTTCGTCGAGGCCGACCTGTTCGCATGGGAGCCAGCACGGACCTACGACGTGTGTTTCTTCTCTTTCTGGCTCTCCCACGTCCCCGATGAGCTCACGCAGTCCTTCTGGGAGAAGATCAAACGTTCGCTCGCACCCGACGGGAGGGTCTACGTAGTCGACAGCGCTCGTAGCGACCGCGCGTCAGCCCGAGATCACGCGCTCCAGGACCGGGAGGACGAGACGATGCTGAGACGTCTCGCTGATGGCCGCGAGTACCACATCGTCAAGCACTGGTTCCAGGCCGACGAACTACAGCGCCGACTTGCGGAGCTTGGCTGGAACGCTCACATCCAGACGACGTGTGAGTTCTTCGTCTACGGCCACGCGACACCCGCTGCGCAGGAACTTTGACGAGCGGTAATGCGCATGCTGAAGGCATTTTCGTGGTGTCCGCGCCAGGGAACGGGCCACGCGCGAGCGTCCCGTCTCAACTCAGGGGTACGTTGACAGGCAAGGGAGTCCAACACTCGATCAACGGAGATACTCATGCCCTATCCAACTATCAATCGCGTCGTGCTCGTCGGGCGGCTAACGTGCGACCCCGAGCTGCGCGCGCTGCCATCGGGCGAGACCGTATGTGGCCTGCGGGTTGCCTGCAACTCCAGCCGGCGCCTTCCCGAAGGTGGCTACGAGGAGCGGCCCAACTACTTCGACGTAGACGTCCCGGGCACGCTCGCCGAGAGCCTGGCGACGCATTTGCACAAGGGACGGCGCGTAGGGATCGACGGGCGCTTGGACTGGCGCGAATGGAAGAACTCCTTCCAAGAGCAGCGCGAAGCGGTGTCTGTCGTGGCCGACACAGTCCAGTTTCTGGACAGCGCGCTGGGCCATCGTGATTCCCAGCCGCAGCTCGAGCTGGTCGGCGCGGGCGAGGACGAAGACGAGGCGACCCTGGTCTTCTGAGGAGTATCGCGGGCAGCTGTTCGATTTGGGGGGGGTCTGCCGACGGGTTCTATCGACTCGCAATATGGGCACGGACGCCAACTCGTTCACGCACCCGCACGCTGAGCTCTTGGAGCGCGTTACCCGGCGGATGCACGTGCTTTCTGACCCAACCCGGCTGAGGCTGTTGTTCGTTTTGGAGCAGCATGAGGCGTGCGTGCAGGAGCTGGCGGACGAGTTGGGAATCTGCCACCGGAACGTCTCACACGGGCTGAACCTGCTCTACCGGGAGGGCCTGCTCTCGCGACGGAGGGAAGGGACGCTCGTCGTCTACTCGCTGGCTGATTACTCCGCATGCCGGCTGGTGGCGCAGGCGACAGAGGGCGTCACGGCACAGATCGAAGAGCTGGGCGAGCTGATCAGCAGCTAGCTGCGCCGAGCGGTTGCTTTTTTTGGCTGGCCGTTTTGGGGTGTTCAACGGTATCGGCATGTAGAGACGCACATGAGTAGATCGGTAGTGCTCAGCTCATGCCAGCCGTAGCTTCAGGTACTCCGCACGTCATGTCCAGTCACCGAAGGAGGACACTCGATGTCTGAGTACCAGAAAAACGCCGGACCGCGCAAGCACGACGTCCATGCGGGCGCTGCTGCTTCACAAGTGGATCGGGGCAAGGTCGCGGCGCTCGTTGCGTTGTACCTCGCGGCGATCATAACGGCGAATCTCGTCACCGCTCGCTACGGCCCAACCGCGGCTGTCTACAACGCCTTCTTTCTGATTGGCCTAGATCTCATCACGCGGGACCGGCTGGCCGATTTTTGGGGCACGGCACGTTGGGCAAGGATGAGTCTGCTGATTCTCACCGGCTCAGCGGTGAGCTATCTGATCACCCCTGATGCGAGGAGCATCGCGCAGGCATCAGCCATCTCCTTCGCCTGCGCGGAGGCTGTTGAGGCGCTCCTCTACCACCTGCTGCGACACCGTGAGTGGATGCAGCGCGCCAACGCCGCGGCGTGGCTTGGCGCCGCAATCGACAGCCTAATTTTCCCGACGCTGGCTTTTGGCGGGCTCATGTGGGGCACGAGCATGGGGCAATTCACCGCGAAGACGGCCGGCGCGCTGATGTGGTCAGCAGTGATCGTGCGGGTGCGCCCCGCTCCTCGCGTTCGTCTGGAGGCGTCGGCGTGATCCACTACCACGGCACGCCGATCACGCCGCGTGCGAAGCTTCTCGAGCTCGCGGGAAGGTGCTTCTGCGTCAGCTTCGCGAACCCCCAAGACGTCACGGTCTGTCACGAGATCGGGCAGGCCGTGATGCTGGACAACGGCGCGTTCTCGTGCTGGCGTAGAGGCCGGCCGGCCGACTGGCCAGGGTACTACGCGTGGTGTGAGCGCTGGCTCGAGTACCGCACGACTTGGGCGGTGATCCCCGACGTAATCGATGGCGGGGAGAGGAAGAACGACGCCCTGATCGAAGCGTGGCCGTTCGGTGACCGGGGCGCCCCGGTATGGCACATGCAGGAGCCGGTAGGCCGTCTAGTGCGTCTTGCGCAGGACTGGCCGCGGGTGTGCGTTGGTAGCTCGGGCAGATACCGGAGCGTCGCGAGCGAGAACTGGCACGCGCGAATGGGTGAAGCAATGGAGGCGCTCTGTGGGGACGGCCCCTCCCCCGTGTGGCTGCACATGCTTCGGGGCCTTTGCCTAGCGGGCAGTGAGTATCCGTTTGCGTCGGCTGACAGCACGAACGTTGCTCGCAACCACGGCGCATGTAAAAGCCGTGGCAGAGCGGCCCGAAGCCCGCTGCTCATGGTCGACGCGATCGATCGGCGCCAGTGCACGGCACGCTGGCACACCCGCATAGGCCGCGGATCGCGGAACGCGAAATGACGGTGCTTCTGGGAGAGATCTGGCGGAGCCGGGCAGACGCCCTGCGGTTCGCGCTGGGGTTCGTGCTGCGGTGCGCGCTGTGGTTCGTGCGGGCCTCGTCGCGGACTGGGTGTTTCGCGGGTGGCCATGCCGGATTGGGCGCCTCTGCGTTTCCTGACATCTCTCTATCCCGTTGCGGCTGCCTGTGAAGCGCCGCCCTCGAGACGATGCCGAGCTGTTCGTGCTCCTGGTCGCGGGACTTGCGGTGCTGGCTGCAGTGCTGCGTCACCGTGACCTGCCTGCCGAGCTGGCGCGAAATGCAGCGCGGCCTGTGGCGTACGCGATCTCCGGCGTGGTCCTGGTCCTGCTAGCGGGCCTCACGTGTCGTGTCGTCGTGACTCGTCGTGCTCTGGCTCGGCGGGTGCGACTGGTCGTGCTCGCCCCCGACTCATTCGCGCCGACGCTCGATGCCCTGCTCCGCTTCGCGGCTCAGCTGTCTCGTGTGCGGCGATTCAGGGGCAGCTGGTTCGACACGGGCGCGTCCGCGGTGCGCGTGCTGCTCGATGACAGCCGTGAGGGGGCGATGCGCTACTCGCTCGTCGTCGGCGAGCGCTCGCTGCCAGCGATCCGCTCGGCGCTCAGCAACTACTCCCAGGTCCAGGTGCGGCGCGTGGAGCCTTTGGCGAGGGCGCGGAAGCCGGCGCATGTGATGCGTGCCGAGCTGCGCCTGGCGCGGCTAACCAGCGAGCCGCTTGCGCATCTCGCGCTCGAGCCCGATCCGCTGCAGAGCTTCGCGTCAGCGCTCGCCGGACTGGACCCTTCGCGCGAGCACGCCGAGGTCGTGGTCGACCTTCTGCCGTGCACCGCCTCAGCGCGGCGGCGGCTGAGGAGTGGGCTGCTGCGCCAGGCTCGCCGGGCGCACACCGCGGGTGGCGCTCGCACGCTGGGCGGGGGCGTGTTAGAAACCTTCGCCGGCGAGCGCCAGACGGGGCGCCAACCGGCCGCGGAGGTTGTAGGGCAGCGCGCGGACCGCGAGCAGATAGCGGCCAAGGTCTTGCAGAACGAGCCGCTCTTTCAGCTGCAAGTGCTCGTGCGCTGTCAGGCGAGCGCGGAGGGCATGGCCGCCGAACGGATGCAGGCGATACTCGGATGCTTTGACGGCTTCGCCGCCGCCAACTCGTTCCGCGTCGCCGGGGTGCGTGTGCTCGGGCTCGCATTCCTGGGGGCGGATCTGCCAGGCCTGCGGAGGTGGTTTGACCGGCGGATGGACAGCGGCCTGTTTCGGCCGCTGCGTCGTGGGGTCGTGAGCGCACGCGAGGTCGCCGGGTTCCTGAAGCCGCCGACCGTGCACTGCGCGGCACCAGACGTGCTGCGGCTCGGCGCCGCAGTCCACCCCTCTCCGCGCAACCTGCCGGTGTACAGCGGGCAAAGGGAGCTAGTGCCGCTGGGGCGCGTCGCCGGTGAGGGCGGGTCGCAGTTGGTGGGACTAAATCTCTCGGACACGTTCTTTACGTACATCGCCGGGCGGAGCAGGTGGGGCAAGACCGAGCTTGCGATCACCCAGTTCTTGAGCCTCGTCCGCTCGGGGCACGGCGGCATGTTTCTAGACCCGCACGAGGACGGGATCCGTCGGATCAAGAGCTGCCTCACCGAGCCCGACATGGCGGAGCGGATCCTCGAGCTCGACCTGGTAGGCGCCCGCTCACGCGAGGGGCAGCCTGGCTGGAACCTGCTCGTCGCGAGAGGATTGTCGGACGATGCGCGGGAGCGGCGAGTGGAGGCGATCGTCGACTCGTTCGCCTCTGCGCTTCAGTGGGGTGAGCGGAACAACCGCGCGCTGACGCTGACGACGCAGGCGTCCGGCGCACTGATTGAGCTCTCGACCGTGCTGCCGGCCGGGCTCGCACCGACGGTCTTCCAGATACCGACACTGCTCGGCAACCCGGAGTGGCTGCAGGCAGTCCTGCCGTTCCTCTCGGCGCCGAGGCGGCAGTTCTTCTGCGAGCGCTTCCCGAGGATGAGCCAAGAGGCAATCACACCGGTGACGAACTTGATCGACCGGCTGCGTTCATCGACGCAGCTCGCTGCGCTGCTTGGCTCGCAACTGAGCACCTACGACATTGGCAAGGCGATGGACGACGGCCGGATCGTGCTCGCCTGCCCTGGCGCGGGAGGCGCGCGCGACCGGCTGATCGCGAACCTGCTCGTGTTCGACCTGCTGCACGCCGCGAAGGGACGCGCACACATGCCGCCGGCCAAGCGGCGCGAGTTCTACGTGTTCCTCGATGAGGTCCAGACCTACGACGGCGCCTCCTCGGGCAACCTCGCGGCGCTGCTGGAGCAGACGGCGAAGTACGGGATCCGCGCGACGCTGCTGAACCAGAATCCCGAGCGGCTGACACAGGCAACGCTGAACGCGCTGAGCACGAACCGCTCGCACCTGATCGCAACCGCGCTCAACGCGCGTGCCGCGGGGCTGATCGCGCGGGAGTGGAACTCGGAGCCGCCAGCGAGCGCGATCGCCTCACTGCCGCGCTTTCACTTCATCGCGCAAGCGACGCACCGGGGCGTTCTCACGCGGCCGTTTCTGTTCGAGAACGTTGCGGTCACCGACCTGTTCGCGGAGGCCTACAAACCCGAGCGGGTCCCGGACATTCAGCCGGCGATCGATGATGCGTCGCGGAGGGTCAGCGCGCAGAAGACGATCGATGCTCTGGACACGCTGGACGAGCGGATCCGGGATCACCTCGCCGCCGTGACTGCCCCAGCGCAGGCCGCCCCACTCACAGCGCCCGAACGCTTGGTGATGCCCCGGCTGCCGGACGCCGAGAACCCGGAATGAGTCCGGGCGCCGCCGTCTCCTCGTCTCTCGCCGTGCCCGGCGTCGCGGTCGACGTTCTGCAGAGTCTGCACCAGCACCGCCTGCTCACCGCCCGGCAAGTATGTGCGCTGCACACTCCGAACGCCTCGCTGCGGTGGGCGCAGCGGATCCTGACCGAACTTCAAAAGCGATCTCTGATCGAGCGGGCAGCCGGCCCGGGGGGCGTGGCCCTGTGGTATCTCGCAGCCCAGGGCGCCGACACGATCGAGGCCGGCGGGACGCTCGCCGAGCCGCGGCGGAGAGTGACCACGGCCGCGCAGGCGGCAGGGCCATTGCGCGCGCACACCCTGGCGGTCAACGACACCGGTATCGCGTTTGTGGAAGCTGCTCGCCAGCGCGCCGGTGATGACTGCGGTCCGCTGTCCTGGCGGCACGAGATCGCACACCCATACACCGCCGGCCGTGGCCGCAACGGGGCGCACCTCGTCATCGCGGATGCGCTGCTCTCCTACCTGCAAGCTTCGGATGAGTCGCTGCTGCTGCACCAGCGATTCGTCGAGCTGGACCGCGGGACGATCCCGGTGGATCTGCTGGCAGCCAAGCTGTCCCGGTATGCCGAGATGCAGGCCTATAGCGGAGGCGAGACGGCAGGCAAGGGGCCGTTGTGGCGGGCGTACTACCGCGCCTTTCCGCCGGTGCTCGTGGTGCTCGCCGGCCAGACGGCCGCCGCGGCGCGCAGGCGCATCGCCAGGACGATTGCGCTGTATGTGTCGGACCCCGGGCGAGGACGGTACAGGACGGTGCCGATCTGGTTTACGACGCTGCCAGCGCTCGTTGCGCAGGGGCCATTTGCGCCGATTTTCATTTCGGCCGAGGAGCCGGGGCTGATGGTGGACTGGGTTGGCCAGGGCGGCGGGTGAGCGGTGGGAAGTACCGAGACAGCCTGGTGGGAGTGGTCTGCTTCGGCTTCACGCGCTCGGGCTGCTCGCTCATGCCTCAGCCTACGAGAGCCGCCGTCCAGTCCGTCCGGTGCGCAACCGAGCATGGTGGCTGCGCCCGTGGCGGAACTGGTAGACGCGCCGGTCTTTCAAGCCGGTGGCGAGCATGCCAGAAGGGTCCGAGCCTGGAAAGTGAGGTCCCCGCGGGCCGCCGTGTGGGTTCGAGTCCCACCGGGCGCACATCATTCCTAGCCTATGTCGTCCGGTCGTGCTCCGTGGTGTAGTTTCTGAGTTGCTTAACTCGGAAACTACTGTAGAGAAGGCCCCGGATGGTGTCGGTGTTGCAAGCGCTCGCCCATGAGACGCGCAGCCAAATCGTGCGCGAGCTTCGCCGGAAACCGGGCCCAAAACATTCCGAGCTGATGAGGCGGCTCGGGCTTGCCAGGAACAAGGCCGGCCAGCTATCGAACCGGATCGGAGAGCTAGAAGCCGCTGGCCTCGTCACGCGCACGGACGACCGGTACTACGTGGTCGATAGCGGCGCGGTGGGTCGTCTGCTGGCCGCTGCGGCGGATGTAAACGTGGCGGCCCAGCGCGTTCTCGCTGAGCGCGCCCGGACTGGCGTCGCGGACGCCGAACGACTCGCGCGGGAACTCACGGGCGAGACGAACGCGCCGTAGCGCCGGATCGCGGCGAGACCCGGATAGTCGTCGCGCCAGAAGTTCTGGCCGACGGCCCCTCGCAGTGCGAGTTCCAGGCTTCTCATGGGTAAGTCGGATCGTCTTTGTCCCATCCGGTAGATCGCGGGGGTGCGGGGGGTGTCGATCCACACCCCCCGGGGCGCCGATGACAGCGCACCCGGACGAACGGGGCGAGTTCGATCGCCGGTGAGATCACGCCGAGCTATCGCGGGAGAGCGGGGTCGGCACGGGTGTCGTCTAGCGCCCTGAGCGCCTCCCGGCGGGTGCTGACCCCCAACTGCCTGTAGATGTTCCGCAGGTGTGTCTTGACGGTACTCACGCTGAGACCGAGCGCGTCGGCGATCTCGGCGTTGGTGTAGCCGTTGACTAGCTGGGCGAGGATTCTCTGCTGGCCGGTTGTGAGCTCATTCCACACAGCAGAATCCGGAGGTGGTTCGCCAACGGCATGGTCTACGTCCGTGGTCAATGTAGTGTCGCTGCTGTAGAAGGTTGAGGGGGTCTGACGGGCCGGTCCGCCGAGGTTCCACCCGACTCGCGGATCGCTTAGCGCCCATCCGCGGGGTCCGGTGCGGCGCACGAGACCGTTGAGATGCAGTCGCGTCATCGCATGGGAGATCTCGCCGGCGTCGATCTCAGGGGTCGCTTCGTAGGGGCCGAAGCCTTGTGCCACCGCGAGCAGGAGATGTGCTCCGAATCTGTGTACTGACCGTGCGTGTTGCATGTAGCGCCGCGTGAGGTCGACGTGGCGCTCCGCGACGCGCGCGATCGCTGCGTCGATCGGCTCGCGCTCTCTCAAAGGTCGCTGCAGGAGCTCGGTGAGAAGCTCAATGGTGGCGCGTGGATGCCCGGAGGTGCGAGCATGGACCGCCTCGGATGTGGTCGCGTCGGCGTCGGTAGCCTGGCTGAACTCGCGTGGGGTGGGAGCGTCCAGGTTGAGCCAGCGACCGTCCAGGTGATAGGCGGCCTTCGCGCCGGAGGCGAGGTCTTGGGCAGGTGGTCTTGCACAGACAACAACGTGAAGGTTGCGCTGGTACTGACCACGGGAGCGCAGCCGCCACAGAAGCTGTTCGGCATCGGGAGAGCCCAGGCCGGCGGCCTTGGGCGCCTCGAGGTGATCGATGACCACGAGGAGCCGCTGGCGCTCGGCCAGCTCCAGCGTTGCGCGCGCAGGCCCCTCGAGACTCTCCGGCTTGCCAACACCGCGCGGCGGGTGGCTCGCCTCGGCTAGGCGAGCGACGTCGCTGCCAAGTTGGCTTGGTAGGCGAAGCAACGCGTTGCGTGTGCTAGCGGGCCACATGTCGGGACTCAATGCGTCGACGTGAGAGAGCGCTACGGTGCCCGCGACGGCGCGCGTGAGCTCCCGTGCCCAGCGCCAAGCCAGACGGTTCGGTGACGACGCGCCGTCGAGGTCGAGTGCCACGATTGTCCAGCCATCGTCGCCGAGACGCTCCAGCGCTGTGTGCAGGAGCACCGTCTTGCCAACATCCGCCTCGCCTACCACGCCGGTGAACGCCTGCTCATCGGCGGTCTGGGCGATGCGCTCAACCGCGGAGCTGCGTGCGTTGGTGAGCCGCTCGAGCGGCGTCATGTCACGCTCCAGGACGGGTGGCGCTCGGCGCTGGCAATGGCGCGCCTGATCGTCTCTGCTGAGATGCGCTCATCCTCGAGCCAGTCAAGCGCATGGGCGCAGATGAGCATCGTTCGCAGCGGATGCCCGTCGCTGTAATAAAGGATCTGGTGTAGCTGCTCCGAGTCGACCGGAATCCCGGCGGTGTCGAAACGCTCGCGAAGCCCGGCGCTCCAATCGTCGCGGCTGATCTCCGGTAGCGGAAAGCGCATGCCGAGGCCGTGCAGCGGCCTCTGCGGATCCTCATACAGAGCGAGCAGTGTGTGTGTCTCGCTGCCGCTGAAGACAAAGTTGACGGTGCTGCGGGCGCGCTTGATGGTGTTCGCGATCTCTTGCTGGACCTCGAGCGCGTCGTCCCACCGCACCAGGTCCTGCGCCTCATCGAGGACGATGATCGTGCGTTGTCCCGTCGCGTGACCGTGAGCATCCAGGACAAGTAGGGCCCCGCGTAGCGTCGCCTCTGACGGGCTGAGGAGCGTCCCGAGCGCCCCAAGGGCGGCGGCGTCGTCCTCCTCGCCTAGCACTTTGCCCGCCGCCCGCAGCTTGTTCAGCGCGGCGGGCGCCAGCTGGCTGAGTTTGTTCTTCGCGGCCATCGTTTTGACCGCGGCTCCCGCCCCCTGCTTGTTTGCCTGGGTGAGCAGCGTGCTGGCGAGCTCGCTGGAGTTCGCGATCCCATCGCGAAGGTCGACCGACAGCGCGAGCCGGTCGTTGCCGTCGCGCAAGATCCTGTCGGTCATCGCGAGCAGCAAGCTGGACTTGCCAAGACGCCGGGCCTCGGCGAAGATCAGAGTGCTACCGCCGGTCGCAGCAGCGGTGAGGTCGTCGATCACGGCCGAGCGACCGATTTGCAGCTCCTCTGGAATCGCGCCTCCAGTCGGGAATAGCGCAACCGCCTCAGCCCTCGATACCGGCATAACAACCAGTATGATACAGGCTTTTCAACCGGTAGTCAGGACTAGTGATACGGCCCGCGGCTACGGCCATCCTCCGACGAGGTTCTCTGGCGCTGTGCGAGCTGGCGGCGCCTTGGGGCGCTCACGCAGAGCATCTCCTGGGTCTGTCCAAAGATACCTCGAGAAGAGGCGTTGAGTCGAGTGCTCTTTCGTGGACCCACCGGTGGACCCACCCTGGATGTTTGACGTCGTCTGGAAGCGTCGGAAAACGTCTGAAAGTGCCCTTGACAAAGGTGATATCGGCGCCGTCAACGTTGTTGATAGCGTGATTTTCAGTCGTGTGCTCTACCAACTGAGCTATCTCGCCGAATCCCCTGCTAATCAGCCTGTTTTGCGACTCCAGAGAGGCTGCCAAAATGGCTTTTGGACCCACTTTTGGACCCACCCCCGTCGCCGGACCTACTCGTAGGCCCACCTGTGGACCCACCCTTCGCGGCATAGGAGTCGTCGATACAACTGGCCAGCAGGGACATCCCGTCAAGCTTATCCGCAAAGGATTCCCGTTGAGCGCCCTGGCGAGAGACCCTCGTGTAGAGGCGAAGCGGGGCACGTGGCTTCGGACTACTCGCTTTAGTCACGAGGCCAGCCGCGGACACGATACCTGGCGCCGCTCGCTCGATATCGACAGCGGACGGGCGAATAAGCTGCGGCGCAATGCTTGAGCCTCCGGCGGCGCTTGGCGCCCGCATCTACGAGTGCGCCTGTCTCACGGGCGAGTTTCGGCTGCGCTCAGGCGCGGTGAGCGACGAATACTTCGACAAGTACCTACTCGAGTCAGACCCGCACTTGCTGCGCGAGAGGCCGACATCTCGGCGGTGATGTGCGTGATCGATCGCGAGGCCGGCGGCAGGGAGAACCTTGCCGCCGAGGGACTTGACCTGCGCTCGCTGTTCACGATTAGTCAGCTTCGACAGGACCACTTCACCGGTCCCAACGGAGCGCACTCTTGAAGCTCGATCGCAAGTACGCATTGATCGTGTTCGGCATAGCCACCGTTGGGTTTACGGTGATCCTCGAACTGATCGACCCGTCGCACGTTTCGCACGGGCCGACGATCCTCAATTTCGAGTTCGCCGGCAGCCAGTCGCGCGCGGCGCAGATCGTCTCCGAATGGGGGGTGAAAGGCCGCAGCGCCGCGCACCTCTCGCTGCTGCTCGACTACGGCTACATGCTCTCCTACGGCATGTTCTTCGCCCTCGCCGGCTTCGCCGTCCGCGACACCGCGCGAGCACGCGGCTGGCGGCGCCTCGCGGCCATCGGCGTTGTCGTCCCGTTCTTCGCCCTCGCCGCGGCGACGTTCGACGCGACCGAAAACGCCGCCTTGCTGGTCACACTCGCCGGGAACGGTGGCAGCTTCGCCCCGACGTTCGCGGCCATCTGCTCGACCATCAAGTTCACGCTCATCAGCATCGCCGTCCTCTACACGATCTGCGGAGTCGCGTGTCGGCTCAGAGTCCGTCTCCTGCAGCCAAGCTGAGCCATGAAGCGGGCGCTGCTGGTCGAAATTGCCACGCTCAGCGACCTGCCAGGAGCGCTCCAGCGGCTGCCCAGCTAGGACCTACCGCCGACCCGTGAGCGCCCGGGATCCACGCCGACCTAGGAACAGGCACTAGTTTAGGTCGCGTGCATAATGGTCGATATATGGTGCAGTATGTCCTATACTGCACCATATATGGAGCATAAAGCATCCCACCGAACCACGCCGGTCCCGGTTCGCCGCGCTCAACGGAGCCTGGCAGAAAGCATCGCTACCTGGCGTAAGCTGCGTGGCCTCACCCAGGCTCAGCTGGCCGAGCGCGCCGACCTCTCGCGAGGAGTAGTCCGGCGCACTGAGGCAGCCGATGGCGGCGTCAGCGTCGAGAACCTGCTCCGGATCTTGAGGGCGCTCGGCATTCAGGACCTTCTGACCGAGGCATTGGACCCGCTCGCCAGCGACGTCGGCCGGCTGCGCTCAGACCAAGAGCTCCCCCGTCGCGTGCGACCTAGGAGGCTGACGGACGATGGTTGAGCAGCCGATCCAAGTCGACGTGCAGATCGCCGGGCGAGATGTCCCCGCCGGAGCGCTCTGGACGCATCGGCACGGGCAGAGCGAATCGGCCACCTTCACTTATCGAGACGACTACCTAGAGCGGGCCGATTCCTACAAGCTCGACCCCGGGCTGCCACTCCAAGCCGGCCAGCATCAAACGCCAGTCAAACAGCCACTGTTCGGAGCGATGTCCGACTGTGCCCCGGACGGCTGGGGCCGGCGTCTCGTTAGACGTGCGGAGGCACAGCGGGCTCGCGAAGCAGACACCCAGCAGCGCGGGCTCACCGAGGTGGACTTCCTGCTCGGCGCCCGCGACGACCTGCGTCAGGGCGCGCTGCGATTCCGCGGCCACGACAGCGACGAGTACCTAGCAACCGATACAGAGGGCGTCCCTCATCTAGTCGGCCTCCCACGTTTGCTCAACGCAGCCGAAGAGCTCGAACGCGACGAACCGACCAGCGAGGATCTGCGGCTTCTTCTTCACGGCGGTAGCTCGCTCGGCGGTGCCCGGCCGAAGGCGCACGTGCTCGACACCAAGGGGCGTCTGGCGATCGCCAAGTTTCCGTCCCCCCAGGCGGACGAGTGGGACGTGATCCGGTGGGAGGCCGCCACGCTAACGCTCGCAGCGGATGCCGGGATTACCGTTCCCGAGCACGAGCTGCACGTCATCGAGAACCGGCCGGTACTGGTAGTGCGCCGGTTCGACCGCGATGCCAGCAGCCGCATTGGCTACCTGAGCGCGATGTCGATGCTGCAAGCCAAAGACGGAGAGCAGGCAAGCTATCTGGAAATCGGCCAGGTACTCGAAGAGCGCTCCTCCGACGCGGCGTCTGACTTGCGTGAGCTGTGGCGGCGGATCGTCTTCACGATCCTGATCTCGAATACCGATGACCACCTACGCAACCACGGCTTTCTCCGCATGAGCACGGCCGGCTGGTCACTGTCGCCAGCGTTCGACTTGAACCCCAACCCCGAAGGTGGAGCCAAGCAGTTGGCGACCGCCATCGACGAGACCAACGCGCAGGCAAGCCTCACGACAGCCCTCGAGGTTGCCGACCTCTTCAGGATCTCAGAGACGCAAGCGCGCGAAATCGTCGGGGAGGTCTCGAATGCGACTGCGCGCTGGCGAGATGTCGCGCGTGCGACGGGCCTCGGCCGTCAAGAGCTCGAGCGGCTCGAGCCGGCGTTCGAGCATGAGCAGAGCGCCGCTGCTCGCGAACTTGTAGACGCGCCAAGCTGATTGCTCCGAGGTGCACCATTGCTCGCGATCCGGCGCGCGATGACGGCGCTCGCGGGACGGCGATTCCGCTAGCGGAGCGTTAATCGACGCTCCTCAGTAGACACGTCTTTTTGGGCGGCGGTTCAGGTGTCTCCAGGCGTGAGGGAAAAAAGAGGCGGTGACCACGGGGGTGTGGCCACCGCCTGAGGGAGGACAACTCCAGAAATCCTTTTCCCCGTACGCCGTGGTCTAAACATTTTTCTGCACCCGGTGATCCGCGGGTCGCGCGGGTAGCCTTCGCGGATGCTTTACACGCCGCCGCAGGAAGTGCTCGAGCGCTACGCCTCGGTGCTAGTCGACTTCGCACTCGGGGGCGGGCGCGGGCTACAGCCGGGCGAGGTCGTGAGGATCGCGGCGGCCGAGAGCGCCAAGCCCCTGTATGCGGAGCTCGCCAAGGCCGTGTGGCGCGGTGGCGGTCACGTGATCAGCGCCTACCGGCCAGACGATGACGATCGCATCAACGTCTCACGCGACTTCTTTGAGCTAGCCAGCGACGCTCAGCTTGACCACTTCAACGCGCGCTACATGCGCGGGCTGATCGACGAGATGGATCACCAGATCGGCGTGCTGGCCGACGCCGACCCGCACGCGCTCGACTCCGTCGACCCCGCCAAGATCATGCGCCAGGGCGCGGCCATGCGCCCGCTTCTGGACTGGCGCGGCGAGAAGGAGAACGCCGGGCGCTTCAGCTGGACGCTCGGCCTCTACGGGACGCCGGCGATGGCCGCCGAGGCTCAGATGAGCATCGAGGAGTACTGGGAGCAGATCATCCATGCATGCTTCCTCGACGCCGAGGACCCGATCGCCCGCTGGCGCGAGGTCGGCGAGCGTGTCAGTGCCAGCCGCGAGTGGCTCGACTCGCTGGAGATCGAGCGCGTGCATGTGCAGGGCGAGGACGTCGACCTGCGGATCTCGCTCGGAGAGCAGCGCAAATGGCTCGGTGGGCGCGGGCGCAACATCCCCAGCTTCGAGCTGTTCACGAGCCCCGACTGGCGCGGCACGGAGGGCTGGATCTACTGCAACCAGCCGCTCTACCGCTACGGCAACCTCGTCAAGGGCATCCGCCTGCAGTTCGCCGGTGGGCGCGTGGTGAACGCGAGCGCCGAGGAGAACGAGCCCGTCCTGACCGAGATGATCGCCACCGAGGGCGCCGACCGCATCGGCGAGTTCTCGCTGACTGACCGGCGCCTGTCGCGGATCACGCGCTTCATGGCGCACACGCTGTATGACGAGAATGTCGGCGGGCGCTTTGGCAACACGCACATTGCGCTCGGGCGCTCCTACCAGGACGCCTTCGACGGCGACCCCTCAGAGGTCTCCGCCGAGCGCTGGGCCGAGCTCGGCTTCAACGACTCCACCGTGCACACCGACATCGTCTCCACGACCGACCGCGTCGTCACCGCCACGCTGCGTTCCGGAGAGCAGCGTGTGATCTACCGCGACGGCCAGTTTCAGCTCGACGACGACGATTGAAAGCAACCTTGAGGGCAGCCCCTACGCCAGCCCGCAGCGCATAAGCATGGCTCAAGCGCCTTCCCAGGCCTGCAAGTACGGCAGCGGGTCGATCGAGTGACCGCCTTTGGCCTGCCAGCCTCCCACCCACATCTCGAAGTGCAGGTGAGGTGTCGTCGCGTCACCGGTCTGACCGGCCTGACAGAGCTGCTGTCCCGCGGCGACGGCCTGTTCGGCGCTGACGAGGAGCGTGCCAGCCTTGCAGTGAGCGAACATGAAGTCGAACCCGATCAGCGTGTGCTCGACCGCGTAGTAGCCGGCGCCGCCCGCCTGGTAGCTCGTCCACGTGATCGTCCCCGCCAGCGGCGCCACGTCGGGCGTGCCTTCGGCCGCGAGGATGTCCTGGCCTTCGTGGATGTGGTTGCTGCGTGGCGCGCCGTAGCGGTTTTCCGGACCGCCGAAGCTATGGGGCCCGGCCACGGGGAAGACCGCCCCGTCGGCCACCGTCTGCGCCGGTGTCGGCACACCCGCTTGCAGGGGAGCGGGCGCGGCCGGTGGCGGCGGCGCTTTGACAGGTGCCTGGACGGTCAGTGTCGTCACCCCGGAGCTATGCGCCGTGCGCTTGAGGTTTCCGGAGTGGTGGTCGTGTGCGCTCACGCTCACGTGGTAGGTGCCCACCTTCAGCCTCGAGCCGTGGGGCCAGCTGACGGCCAGCGTGCGCGCCGTGTGCACCCAACCCATGTTCGCGATGACCGCAGCTTTGCGCGTAGCCAGGTCGTGGATGGCCACCTGCACGTTGACGGTGCCCACGTGTGCCTCGTCGATCCGCAGCGTCACGCGCGGCGGCCGGCCGGGTACGGCCGTGCTTGGCGCCGTGAGCGAGCTGAGAACTGGGCCCTGAGCTACGGCCCGCGTGGAGACCCCGTACTCACTTCCTCCTGATCGCGGCACCGACGGGGCCGCCGCGCCGCCCACCAGATCTGCGCGCGCCACCGCTGTGGGGGCGAGCAATGCGATCACAGCCAAAGTGGCGGGTACAAACGCTCGCTCAGCCCTTGCGGTCACATCATATTTCTCGACATTCGCGGCGGGCCTTGCAACCGCTGCACTGGCGATTGCGTCCTCGCCCGCGAGCGCTCGCTACTGCCCGGCGCGGTGGAACTCCTCCACCAGCGCCTCATACGTTTTCGCCAAGCCCTCGCTGACTGGCACCTCGGCACGCCATCCCAGCTCGCGGCTGGCCAGCGTGCCGTCGAGACAGCTGTGCTGCAACTCACCCGGGCGCAAGTCAGCCAGCTCGGGCTCCACCTCCGAGCCGGCGATCGCGCACAGTTCGTTCCAGACCGTCATGACGTCGGTCTCGACGCCCGTGGCGATGTTGAACGTGCCGCTCTTTCCCGACGCTGTCAGTAGCGCTCGCACAACGTCGGCCACATACACATAGTCACGGGTGGGCTTGCCATGCCCGAACAGCTTGGGAGCTTTGCCCGTGTACAGGTGCTCAGAGAAGATCGCCACGACGCCGGCCTCGCCGTGCGGGTTCTGGCGGGGCCCATAGACGTTGCCCAGACGGCACACGGCGTGCGGGACGCCCGACCACAGCGACCACGTCTTCACGTACGCCTCGCCGGCCCACTTCGAAGCGCCGTAGGGCGACAGCGGCGCCGGGATCCGGTCCTCGGCGGTCGGCATCGGCGCGTCGTCGCCGTACAGCGCGCCGCCGGTCGAGGTGAACACGACCGGCGCCCCGTGGCGTCCGGCGACCTCGACGACGTTGAGCGTCCCCTGCACGTTGACCTCGCAATCGCGACCGGGGTTCTCGACGGAGGCCACGACGCTCGCCTGCGCGGCGAGGTGGAAGATCGCGCTCGGCTTGACCTCCTCGGCGAGCGCCGCGAGGCCCTGCAGGTCAGTGATGTCGAGCACGCGCAGCTCGGCCTGCTCGGCCACGCGCCGCTCATCGCCGGCGGAGAGATCGTCGACAACGGTCACGGCACAGCCCTCGCCGAGCAGCGCGTCGACGACATGCGAGCCAATGAACCCGGCCCCGCCGGTTACGATCGCGCGCTTCACGGCGCGTAATCTACAGCGACGCTGCGTAGGGACGCTGGGACGAGCTGCAAGCGCGAGGACTCGAGCTCAGCCGACTGCGTGCTCGGGTGCCGCCAGCCGGCCGTCTACCACTTGCACCGTCTGCTCGATGCGCTTCAGTACCTCGGGCTGCTCCTCGCCGCTGAGCATGTACCTGCGCAGCGTCGCGAGCACTCTCCGCGCGATTCCCATCGCAAGCTGCTCACCGCCCGCGTCGATCTCTCCCTGCTCGCGCAGCGCGATGACTCGCCGTAGCGCTGGTTCGATCACCTCGTCGTGCACAGTGGCGAGGGGGATTCCGTCGTCGAGCGCGGTGGCGATGATGCCCTCGGCGGCCTCTCCTTCCCCGCGTTCCAGAGCCCTCGCAAAAGTTTCCAGCGCGTTCTCGGCAAGCGCCAGCGGGTCCGGTGCCTGCTCACGCGCGTCAGGGCCTGAGCGGCCGAGCACTTCCATGAACGCGTCCAGCAGCACTGGGTCGAAGTGCAGGCCGCGCTGCTCGAGCATTATCTCGACGGCTTCCTCGACCGTGAACGCCTTGCGGTACACACGATCGCTCGTCAGCGCGTCGAAGACGTCGGCCACCGCCACGATCCGCCCCTCGATCGGGATCGCTTCTCCCACCACACCCCGCGGATAGCCGCTCCCGTTCCACTTCTCGTGGTGGCTGAGAGCGATCGTCGCCGCCAGGTCGAGAATCGACGATGACGAGCCGCGCAATAGCCTGTGGCCCTCCTCGGCATGGGTCTCCACGATCGCGCGCTCCTCGGCCGTCAGCTTGCCCGGCTTCAGCAGGATCGCGTCGGGAATCGCAACCTTGCCCACGTCGTGCAGCGGCGCCGCGTGACTGAGCGTCGCGCAGAAGTCTGGCTCCATGCCGACCTGTTCGGCCAGCAGCGTCGAGAAGCGCCCGATCCGCTCGATGTGTGCGCCGGTGTCCTCATCGCGGAACTCGACTGCCATCGATAGCCTGCGCACGGTCTCAGCCTGCGCGATCTCGAGCTCTGAGAAGGCCCGCTGCAGCTCGCTGGAGTGACTGTCGATCTGCTGCTCGAGTGCTCCCCGCCGGCCCTCGCCGATGCGCCAGCCGAGCACCGTCGCTGCGCCCGCGAGCACGACCACACAGGCGGCTGTAAAAACAGAGCTGCCGGCTGCCACCGCGCCCACGGCCGCAGCGCCGGCCAGCACCGCCCACGCAACCCATCCCAGCGGCGAGCGCGGGCCCTGGGTGTTGCGCTGGGGTGGCCCATTACGAGCCGACTGCTTCGGGGGTTCGCTCCCCATGCCTACGAGCTTAGCCATCCCGGGCGGGCGGGGCATCTTTTCAGTCGCGTGGGCGCCCACCGTCCTCGCGCCCTCCCTCCTCTTCAGCCATAGCTGTGCCACCCCGTGGCGGACGGGCAACCGAGAGCTGGCTTGGTTCACTGCGCTCACTGGCACATCTCACATTCCTTCGTGCGTCACTTTCGCGTTCGGCGCGTGGTGCTGGCGTCTTGAGCATGCCCCGGCGCGGTAAGCGCATGGTCGAACCGCCGGAACGCGCCAGCTGCTCAGCCCATACTCAGCGCCACGTACTTTGTCTCCAGGTACTCGCTGATTCCCTCAAACCCGCCCTCGCGGCCGAAGCCTGACTGCTTCACCCCGCCAAACGGGGCCGCGGGGTTGGAGACGACCCCCTGGTTCAGGCCGACCATGCCGGTTTCGATTCCCTCGCAGGCGCGGAACGCTCGCGCCAGGTCACGGGTGTAGACGTAGGCGACCAGCCCATACTCGGTGCGATTGGCGGCTTCGACTGCCTGCTCGTCGGTGGAGAAGGTCGCGATCGGCGCGACGGGGCCGAAGATCTCCTCGGCAAGCAGCCGAGCGTCCTGCGGCACGCCGGTGAGCACCGTCGGCGCGTAGAAGTAGCCGCGCTCGCCGACGGGCTCACCGCCGAGCAGCACGCGCGCGCCGCGCTCTGAGGCATCGGCGACCAGCTCGGCGACCTTCGCCCGCTGGGCTTCGTCGATCAGCGGACCGACGTCGGTATCGGGATCGGTGCCGCGCCCCACCTTCAGCGCGCCCATCCGCTCCGCCATGCGCCCCGCGAACTCCTCGGCGAGGGACTCGTGCACGTGGAAGCGGTTGGCGGCGGTGCAGGCCTCGCCGACGTTGCGCATCTTGGCGAGCATGGCGCCATCGACGGCTGCATCGAGGTCGGCGTCCTCGAACACGAGGAAGGGGGCGTTGCCGCCTAGCTCCATCGAGACCCGCAAGATCTGCTCGGCCGACTGTTCGATCAGCCGCCGGCCGACCTCGGTCGAGCCGGTGAAGGACAGCTTGCGCGTGCGCGGGTCCTTCAGCAGCGGTTCGATCACCGCGCCGGAATGCTTGGCGGTGATCACGTTGAGCACGCCGCCGGGCAACCCTGCCTGCTCGAGGATCTGGGCGAGCGCGAGCATCGACAGCGGCGTCTGCTGCGCGGGCTTGACGACCATCGTGCAGCCGGCGGCTATCGCGGGGGCGATCTTGCGCGTGCCCATCGCGGTGGGGAAGTTCCACGGCGTGACGAACACACACGGCCCGACCGGCTGGCGCATCGTGAGAATGCGCCCTTTCCCGGTTGTGTTGACCATGTAGCGGCCGTGTATGCGCACGGCCTCCTCGGAGAACCAGCGGAAGAACTCGGCCGCGTAGGAGATCTCGGCGCGCGACTCGGCCAGCGACTTGCCCATCTCGAGAGTCATCAAAAGCGCCAACTCGTCGGTCTTGGCGACGATCGCCTCATAGGCGCGGCGCAGGATCTCGCCCCGCTCGCGCGGCGGACTGGCCGCCCACTCTGCCTGCGCGCCGGCGGCTGCGCCCAGCGCCGCCATTGCATCCTGCGGCTGGGCGTCTGCGACCTCGACGAGCGGCTCGCCGGTGGCGGGATCCTCGACCGCCAGGGTCCCACCGGCGGACGCGGGGCGCCACGCGCCACCGATGAACAGGTCCTTCGGGACCCGCTCCAACGTGTCCTGCTCGTCGTCCGTATCGGTCATCTCAGTCAGTCGTCTCGGTCGGGCATCCCGTCAGTCTCTCGGTCCATCGATGTCTATTTTTGAAATCCTCTTCCTGCCAAACATCCTGCAACGCTAACCCACTCCCCTCACCTACCCGACCCATACCCATGCAATCCCATCTCCTCGACCGCGTCCTCTGCTGATCGATTGTGTTTTCCAGAGCACGGATGCTCACCCGTATATCGCCTCTACTCGCTTCGTTGCTTGCTGCTCTTTGGCTGAGTGTCGCCTGCGCGCGCGCCTCCACGCTCGTGGTCGCAGGCGCCGGTGACGGGCACGGCGTCGGCATGAGCCAGGAGGGCGCCCTCGGTTACGCCGACCACGGTTGGTCCTACTCCGCGATCCTCGCCCATTACTACACCCACACAGCGCTCGGTCAAGCGCCAGCGGGTGCGAAGGTGCGCGTGCTGATCGGCAGCGCCATCCGCACGCTCCCCTTGGAAACCTATGTGCGCGGCGTGATCTCCGCCGAGATGCCCGCATCGTGGCCGCTCGCGGCGCTCGAGGCCCAAGCCGTCGCCGTGCGCACCTACGCGCTCACCGCCCACGCCGGTGGCTCGCGCTTTGACGTCTACTCCGACACCCGCTCCCAGGTCTATCGTGGCCCCGCTGCCGAAACCGCGAGCACCAACGCCGCCACGAGCGCCACCGCCGGGCAGATCGTCACCTACAACGGCGCGCCGGCGATCACCTACTTCTTCGCCAACTCCGGCGGGCACACCGAGAACGTCCAGAACGCCTTTCTCGGCGCGGCCCCCCAGCCCTGGCTCGTGGGAGTCGCCGACCCCTACGACCAAGGCCCGCTACACACCTGGACGCTGAGCCTCTCCTTCGCCGCGGTCGCGAAGGACCTGAGCGGCCTGCTGCGCGGTGACTTCCGCGGCATCGAAGTGCTTCGCCGCGGCGTCTCGCCGCGCATCCTCTCCGCCAGCATCCTCTGCTCGGGCGGGCGGGTTTCGATTTCAGGCGGCGAACTGGCTTCGCGCCTCGGCCTGTATGACACCTGGGCTTACTTCAGCGTCAAGCACGGCGCTAGCGAGAGCCCCGAGCCCGACCGCAGCGGACAGTCCGCCGCGAGTAGCCCAGTGCCTGCCAGCGGCGCGCCAGCCGGCGCGGGTGGCGGGGCGCAAGGACCAGCAGGGGCTCCGGAAGCGGCCGCGGGCGGCTCCGTGGCCGGATAGCCCGCGGGCGCACCTACGATATGTGTCCGTAGCTGGCGCCTCTGTAGCCGAAAGCTCATGCAACGAATCTCCACCGCCGACACATTCCTATGAGCCTTCGCCGCACGCTCGCCGTGCTCGTGTGCGCCAGTGCGCTCGTCTCACCGGCGAGCGCCTTCGGGGCCCACTCGGTTCCTAGCCGCGAACAGGTCGCCTGGGTGCGCCGCGCGGCCACCAGGTTCGTGAACGCGGAGCTGACTCGCAACGGGGCGGAAGCGTGCGCGGTGCTGAACGCGCCGATGCGAGCCGTGCGGCACGGCACGAGCTGCGAACGGCGCTGGAACGCGAAGCTGGCGACGATGCTGCGCAAGCACGGCGAGCGCGTACACCTGCGCGCACAGCTGCACGAGATCGCCTCGGCGGCAGTGATCGTGCACGGCAACGTGGCGCGCATCGCGCTGTCCAGCCCTTTGATCAGCGGTCCCAACCACTTCCTGTGGACTGAAAACTGCTGGATGCTCGAGGGCTGAGCTCCAGCCCCAGCAGCAGCTTCTGAGAAAACTTTCCGGCAGCGATGAGTGTGGGGCGCCGGTGCGGTCTTATGAGCATGACCGGTAGAGGTGGAGCTCCCGAGACGGGGCGCGCAACCGATGGTTGAGACGCTGGCCCGAATCCCTACTATGGGCGCAGTGCCGCAGTCTTCTGTGCAGACGAAGCCCGCAGCCGGCGAGTTCGAGGACCGGTTCGAGACCCATCGCGCGGAGCTGACCGCCCACTGCTACCGGATGCTCGCCTCGCCGTTCGAGGCCGAGGATGCGGTTCAGGAGACGTTCATCCGTGCCTGGCGCGGCTTCGGTCGCTTCGAGGGCCGCTCAGCCCTGCGCTCGTGGCTCTACCGCATCGCGACGAATGTGTGCCTCGACATGCTGGGGAGATCCGAGCGCCGTGCACGCCCGATGGATCTGGGGCCCGCCCAGGCACCCGTGGCCGAGAACCTGAACACGCGCTCGGAGGCGACATGGATCCAGCCGGTCCCCACCGGTGGTCTGATAGCGGCGGAGGGCGACCCGGCGGAGGTGGCCGTGGCGCGCGAGACCGTGCGGCTGGCGTTTGTCGCGGCCTTGCAGCATTTGCCGCCGCGCCAGCGTGCGGTGTTGATCCTGCGGGAGGTGCTGCGCTGGCAGGCGAGCGAGGTCGCGGAGCTGCTCGAGACGAGTGTGGCGTCCGTCAACAGCGCGCTGCAGCGCGCTCGGGCGACGCTCGAGGAGCGCAATTTGAGCGCGACCGATCTCTCCTCGACGCCACCGGGGGAGGAGGATCGTGCGCTGCTGGCGCGCTGGGTGGGAGCGTTTGAGCGCTATGACATGGATGAGCTCGGCGCCATGATGCGGGAGGATGCGACGCAGTCGATGCCGCCATTTGACATGTGGCTCGAGGGCCGTGAGGACATCCTCGAGTGGTGGGCCGGTCCGGGGATCGAATGTCGCGGATCGCGCGTGCTAGTGGCCCCGGCGGCGAACGGATCGCCAGCGTTCGGGCAGTACAAGCCGAGCCCCGGGGGTGGCTATGACCCTTGGGCGCTGCAGGTGCTGGAGCTCTCAGGGGGGAGGATCGTGGAGTTCACGTTCTTCCTCGACACCGAGACCCTGTTTCCGCTGTTCGGGTTGCCGGTGCGACTCGACGCTTAGGACGTCGGTCAGGCCCACAAACGCGATCAGCTCCACGAGCTCGATCGAGGCGCCGCGCAGCACGATCTCGATCCCATCCCGGCGCATGAGGAGCGCAAGCCGCGCGAGGGCGTCGATCGTAGCCGCATCGGGATGGGCAGCGAGCGCCGCGACGTCGCATGTGATCGTTCTTCTCCGTGGCGTGGCCATCCTGTAAAAGAGACCGTCCCCGCCGCGGAAACTAATCGACGCATGTCGTGGGCGCGCTGAGCGATTAGTTCTGCGAGGTCAGTCGGTCTTTAGTGATGACACCGAAGTGACCTAACCCCACAATGCAAGGAGATGAGATCGTGAGCACCAGCCATAGCAACCAGGATTCCCGCTGGATCGCGCTCTATGTCCTGTGCGCCGGGGTGCTGATGATCGTGCTCGATGTCACCGTCGTGAACGTCGCACTGCCGTCGATCCAAACCGATCTGGGTTTCTCCACTCAGAGCCTCGCGTGGGTGGTCAACGCCTATCTGATCGCGTTCGGCGGCCTGCTGTTGCTGGCAGGAAGATTCGGCGATCTCATCGGCCGGCGCAGCGTTCTTTTGACCGGCCTGTTCATCTTCACCGCGGCCTCGATGCTGTGCGGTCTGGCGCAATCGCAGGAGATGCTCGTAGGCGCTCGCTTCTTGCAGGGTGCTGGCGGTGCGATGACCTCGGCGGTGATCCTCGGGATGATCGTCACGATGTTCCCCGAGCCGCATGAGCAGGCCAAGGCGATCGGTGTCTACGCCTTCGTCGCCTCGGCCGGCGGCGCGGTCGGCCTGCTGGCTGGCGGCGTGATCACTCAGGCGATCAACTGGCACTGGATCTTCTTCATCAACGTGCCGGTTGGGATCGCCACCGCCATGGCGATCGTGCGGCTGCTGGAGCGCGATGAGGGCATCGGGCTCAGCGAGGGCGCCGACGTTCCCGGCGCGGTCCTGATCACCAGTGCGCTGATGCTCGGCGTCTATACGATCGTCAAGCCAGCCGCCGAGAACGGCTGGGGCGCGAGCCGCACGCTTTTGCTCGGCGCTCTCTCGCTCCTGCTGCTGGCGGTCTTCGTGCTACGCGAGTCCACCGCCGCAAAGCCTTTGATGGCGCTGCGGATCTTCCGCTCGCGCAATGTCACTGGCGCTAACTTGATTCAGGTGTTCTCCGTCGCGGGGATGTTCGGCATGTTCTTCCTCGGCGCGCTGTACATGCAGCGGATCCTGCACTACGACGCGCTGGAGATCGGCCTCGCGTTCCTGCCGGTGACGCTGATCATGGGCACGTTGTCGGTGCGCTACGCCCAGCCGCTGGCGATGCGCTTCGGCGCGCGCAACCTGATGTTCCCCGGCCTCGGTTTGATCGCGATGGGGTTGCTGTGGTTCATGCGCGCCCCGGTCAACGGCAACTACATCACCGACATCTTCCCGACAATGGTGGTGTTCGGCCTCGGTGCGGGCATCTGCTTTCCGGCGCTGATGGGGCTCGCGATGTCCGGCGCCACACCGAGCGATGCCGGCCTGGCATCCGGCTTGGTGAATACGACCGCTCAGGTCGGCGGCGCGCTCGGGCTGGCGGTGCTCGCGACCCTGTCGGCTTCACACAGCGACAAGCTGATCAAGAGCGGGCACTCCACCGCGGCGGCATTGACCAGTGGCTATCACCTCGCTTTCGGGATTGGCGCGGCGCTCATCGGCTGCGCGATCCTCGTCGCTCTGGCAGTCGTGCGGCCGGTCGCCATGCCCGTGTTGCAGGCGCAGGCGCAGGACACCGACTCTCAGCCGGCCCCCCAGCCTGCCTAGCACCGCACGGCATGACCGATGAGACCGCTTCAGCGAAACGGTCCTAGGTGGTGTAAGCCCACAACACGAAAAGGAGGATCGAGATGGGAAAGATCGTGGTAACAGAGTTCGTCTCGCTCGACGGCGTGATGGAGGACCCCGGCGGGGCAGAGGACTACCGGCACGGCGGCTGGACGTTCAAGTTCGACCGCGGCCCAGATGGCGACAAGTTCAAGCTCGACGAGGCGATGAACGCCGAGGCGCTGCTGCTGGGACGTGTGACCTACGAAGGGTTCGCAGCGGCGTGGCCGTCGATGCAGGGCGAGTTCGCGGACAAGTTCAACAGCATGCCGAAGTATGTCGTCTCCTCGACCCTCTCCGCGCCAGCCTGGGAGAACTCGACCGTGCTCGGCGGCGACATCGTCGCGGAGGTCGCCAAGCTCAAGGACAGCCTCGCGGGGGAGATCTCCGTCCATGGCAGCGCCCAACTCGCCCAGACGCTGCTCGAGCACGGACTCGTCGACGAGCTGCGCCTGATGGTGTTCCCGGTCGTGCTCGGCAGCGGTAAGCGCCTGTTCGCCGCCGGTGAGGAGAAGAAGACGCTGCGGCTCAGCAGCTCAAAAACAGTTGGTGAGGGCATCGCCATCCTGATCTATGAGCCCGCAGCCGATCAGGCGTGAGTCACCCCTACAGGCTGCGCCAAGACCAGGAAAAACAAACGAACGAAGAAACCGTCCCAAGTAAGCGGTTTCATCTCAAGCGTCGCCCCACGACCTCCCCGGGCGGCGTTCGAGAGGAACCAATGGCGCCAGCACCCCTCTCCGCGCCAAGTTCCTACCCACTGGGCGCCGCGAGGTGGACGGGATTCCGTTCACCCGCGGCGCCCACTTTATTCACGAAGCTGAGCAGAACTGGGTTAGAGTGCCCGCGATGAAGATCATTGGCGCTGGTCTCCCGCGCACGGGCACGCTGACGCAGAAGGAAGCGCTCGAGATGCTGGGGCTGGGCCCCTGCTACCACTGGGTGAACATAATCGCGGATCTCGATGAGGTCGAGCTGTGGCACAGGGCACTGGACGGGGAGGACCTCCTGGGAGAGATCTTCGCTGGCTATGACTCGACGGTGGACTGGCCCGGCGGCTTCGTCTACCGTCAGCTTGCAGAGCGCCACCCCGACGCCAAGGTGCTGCTCAGCGTTCGTGACCCCGACACCTGGGAGCCGAGCTATCGCGAAACGATCGGCAGCTTCTGTCAAGGAGACACGCTGATCGGCCATCTGTCGAAGGCCCGTCGCGAAATCGACCCCCGCTGGCGGCGCTATCTCGAACTGGTGGACCGCATGCTCTGGGATGAGCATTCGCCATTCGCGGGCGGCTGGGGAGAGCAGGAAATGAAGCAGCAGATGCTCGCCTACAACGAGAGCGTAAAGGCCGCAGTCCCGCACGAGCGTCTGCTCGTGTGGGAGGTCAGCGAAGGCTGGGCGCCGCTGTGTGAGTTTCTCGAAGTCCCTGTGCCCGGCGAGCCGCTGCCGCACGCCAACGACCGCGAAACGTTTGTTGGGCGTGTGATCGATGGGGCGCTCGCCGCGTTGCAGGCCTGGCGCGAGAGCGCTGCGCCCGGGCCGAGCTAGCCGCTCGGCCCGTCAGCGACTGAGAAAGAGGGCCCGGCCGGCGGGCATACTGCAGGAATGGCTCGCCTCGACATCACTCCCGCCGGGATAGGTGAGCCGGCTTTCTACAAGCTGTTGACGTCAGTGGTGGTGCCCCGGCC
>Ga0307374_10002623_pt1 | contig 31708 bp, 30 predicted proteins | sample OX3MG_FD_202532 | JGI IMG/M metagenome (GOLD analysis project Ga0307374, IMG submission 202532) | Soil microbial communities from Risofladan, Vaasa, Finland - OX-3 | ecosystem: Environmental > Terrestrial > Soil > Coastal area > Acid sulfate soil | place: Finland: Risofladan, Vaasa | collected... | reverse complement strand
CCCATCAGCCGGCCTGCGGCATGCGAGCGCCCGCCCACGGCCAGGCCGAGCGCAGCCGGCTCAGAGCCGTGCGATGCCAGACGCAATCCAGACCCATGGACCTGACCCCTTGGACGTGGTGGGATGCACACTGACGCCGTGACCCGCCACATGACGATCCCCAACCAGCTGACGATGCTGCGCATCCTCCTGGTGCCGGTCATCGGCGCGGTTCTGGCGATCGATTTCACCGACCACTACCAGATCAGCGCCGTCGCCTATGTGACCGCAGCCGCCACCGACACCCTCGACGGCCGGATCGCGCGCAGCCGCAACCTGGTGACCGAGTTGGGTAAGTTCCTCGATCCGCTCGCGGACAAGCTGCTGGTCATCACCGTACTTGTCATCCTTGCGACGCAGTCGCTGCTGCCTGCGTGGGTGGTCGTCGTCGTCGCCGCCCGCGAATTCCTGATCACCGGGTTGCGATCGGTGGCCGCCGCTCAAGGCGTGGTGGTCAGCTCAACTCCGTGGGGCAAATCGAAAACACTGACGCAGAACTGCATGATCCTGCTGATCATCCTGGCCCAGCCGTATCCGTGGCTGATGCCCCCCGCCATCGCGTTCATCTGGATCGCGGTGATCGCCACGGTGCTGAGCGGCCTCGACTACCTCTGGCGGTATCGGCGCTTCATCATCTAGGCACCGGCGACGTCAATCGTCGTCGTCAACCCAGTCGAGCGTGCGCTGGACGGCCTTCTTCCATTTGCGATAGCCGCGCTCGCGCTCGCTCTCGCCCATATTGGGGAGCCACTCGGCGGCCTTGTGCCAGTTTGCCCGGAGGCTCTCGATATCCGGCCAGAAGCCGACGGCGAGGCCGGCCGCGTATGCCGCCCCGAGCGAGACCGTCTCGGCAACGTTGGGGCGCACCACTGGCACGCCGAGCACGTCGGCCAGAAACTGCATCAACAGGTTGTTCGCGGTCATGCCGCCGTCGGCCTTGAGCGAGCTCAAGGCGATGCCGGAATCGGCATTCATGGCGTCGACGACCTCGCGCGTCTGCCAAGCGGTGGCCTCGAGCACCGCACGAGCGAGGTGCCCCTTGGTGACGTAGCCGGTGAGACCCGCGATCACGCCGCGCGCATCGCCCCGCCAGTGCGGAGCGAACAACCCCGAGAACGCCGGGACGAAGTAGATCCCCCCGTTGTCGTCCACGGTCCGCGCGAGGGTCTCGACCTCCGGTGCGCTCCCGATCAAGCCCACCTTGTCGCGGAACCACTGGACGAGTGCCCCGGTCACCGCGATCGAGCCTTCCAGCGCGTAGGTCGCCGGCTCATCACCGATCTTCGAGCCGACGGTGGTGAGCAGTCCATGGCCCGACAGCACCGGCCGGTTTCCCGTGTTGAGCAGCAGGAAGCTCCCGGTTCCGTACGTGCACTTGGCCTCGCCTGCCGAGAAGCAGGTCTGTCCGAAGAGCGCCGCCTGCTGATCGCCGAGGGCGGCGGCGATGGGCACACCGCCGAGCGAGTCGCCGGCCTGGCCATAGATCTTCGACGAGGGTTGGATCACCGGCAGCATGGCCCGTGGGACTCCGATCGCCTCGAGCAGCGTGTCATCCCAGTCGAGTGTCTCGAGATTCATCAGCATGGTTCGGCTTGCGTTGGTGACGTCGGTGACGTGACGACCGGTGAGGTTCCAGACGAGCCAGCTGTCCATCGTCCCGAACAGCAGGTCGCCCTCCTCCGCTCGCCTGCGCAATCCCGGCGCGCTGTCGAGCAGCCAGCTCACCTTCGGTCCGGAGAAGTAGGTCGCGAGCGGAAGCCCGCACCTGTCGCGGAACCGGTCCTGACCGTGCTCGGCGCCAAGCTTCCGGCAGAGGGCGTCGGTCCGCGTGTCCTGCCACACGATCGCGTTGTGCACGGGCTCGCCGGTGTGCGGGTCCCAGACCACAGTGGTCTCGCGCTGGTTTGCGATGCCGACCGCGACGAGATCGCGCACATCAAGGCCACCGCTGTCGAGCGCAACGTGCACGACTTCGATGACGTTGCGCAGGATCTCGCGCGGATCGTGCTCGACCCAACCCGGTCGCGGAAATATCTGCTCGTGCTCTTTCTGGCTGAGCGAAACGATATGCCCCTGTTGATCGAACACAAGGCATCGCGACGACGACGTTCCCTGGTCGATGGCGGCAACGAATCTGGCGCTCAACGCTCGCGGCCCCGCGCAGATTGCCCGGTTGCGGCAGAGCAGCCGGAGTGTCCGTGCATCGAGGTGTGTGACCCGCTGTCGCCCTCGCTCCGCGCGGCGACCATGAGTCGGAACGGATTGCGTGTCAAGAGCGTATTCCTCCTACCGGCTGACACTGCGTGGCCATCACCATGGAACCGCCCCCAGGTCGCGCGATATCGTCCGCGCTCCCTCCCTGACGTACGACACCAGCTCGCTGCGCGGCTGCGCGCCGTCGCAGAGTCGTTCCGTCGGTCCGGAGATGGCGATGGCACCGACCGCCGCACCCTGGCGGTCGCGGATCGGTGCAGCGCACGACGTCTCACCTTCGATCAGCTCTTCCACCGATGCCGCCCATCCGTGCTCCTGCACATGCTCGAGCTCGACGCCGAGCAGCTTGGGGTCGGTGATCGTGCAACTGGTGAAGCGTTGGAGTGATCCGTTGCCGAGCTCCGCCGTCAGGTAGGGGTGGTAGGCGAGCAGCACCTTGCCCATCGCGGTCGCGTGCAGCGGCAGCAGCGCACCCACCTCGAGCACCTGCGGACTGTTGTCGGGACGGAACACGTGATGCACCAGCAGCACCTGACCGTCATGCAGCGTGCCGAGGCGCACGCTCTCGTTGGTGCGCGCCGCAAGCCAGTCCGCCCAGTTGAGGGCCCGCGTGCGCAGCTCGTTGCCGTCGAGGTAACTGCTCCCCAGGTGGAGCAGGGCGGCGCCCATCCGGTACTTGCCCGACTCCGGGTCCTGTTCCACGAAGCCGACCGAGAGCAGCGTGCGCATGATGCCGTACACGGTCCCCTTGGGGAGCCCCAGCTCGCCCGCGACCTCGGCCAGGCTCCTCCGGGTGCGCCCGGAGAGCAGGCGGAGGATCGCCGAGGCTCGTTCGATGGATTGGATCGGTTTGGGCACGGGCGCTAAGCCTACCAATTCCTTAATAGGGCAAAAGGGCCATTGCCAAAGGTGATTGACAATGCCCTACGACCGAGGGTACTGTCCCCACACCCAATCAGGGTAGAGATCGCCAAGGAGGTGGCACCAATGCCGAACCACATCTTTTTCTCGGAGGTCATAGGGACTGGCCTACTGATCCTTCTGGGGGACGGCGTCGTCGCGGGCGTGCTGCTGTCCAAGTCGAAGGCCGAGAACAGCGGCTGGATCGTGATCACCTTCGGATGGGCGATGGCCGTGGCGATGGCCGTCTACGCCGTCGGTCAGTTCGACGGCGCGCACCTCAACCCCGCGGTGACACTCGGGTTGGCGGTCATCGGCGTCACCCAGTGGTCCAACGTTCCGTCGTACATCGGTGGTGAGCTGGTGGGTGCCTTCATCGGAGCGGTTCTGGTGTGGGCTCATTACAGCCATCACTGGAAGGAGACTGAGGATCCTGGCCTGAAGCTCGCCGTCTTCGCGACCGGCCCGGCGATTCGCAACCCTGCGTTCAACTTCATCAGCGAGGTCATCGGGACCTTCGTGCTCGTGTTCGGGGTTGTGGCGATCACCTCGGGAGGTAACAAGCTCACTGGCGGCCTCGCCCCGCTCCTCGTCGGCTTGCTGGTTTTTGCGATCGGCCTGTCGTTGGGCGGTCCGACCGGTTACGCGATCAACCCGGCTCGCGACCTCATGCCGCGCATCGCCCACTTCCTACTCCCCATTCCCGGCAAGGGATCATCCGACTGGGAGTACGCCCTGATACCGGTGGTTGGGCCGATCGTCGGTGGCATCCTCGGCGCGATAGTTGCGCACCAGCTTCCCATCTAGACGTCGCGGAACGCTGAGCGATTGCTGAACGAAATATGGGCGAAAGGAAATAAGAATGGCGAAATACGCAGCAGCGATTGACCAGGGCACCACCAGCACGCGCTTCATGGTGTTCGATCACAGCGGCAAGGTTGTCTCTGTCGATCAGAAGGAGCACGAGCAGATCTTCCCGAAGCCGGGCTGGGTGGAACATGACGCGCTCGAGATCTGGCAGCGCACACAGGAAGTCGTGCGGGCCGGGCTCGACAAAGTGGCGATCGGCGACCTGGCGGCCGTCGGCATCACCAATCAGCGCGAGACGACGGTCGTCTGGGACCGGGGTACCGGCCGTCCCGTCTACAACGCGATCGTCTGGCAGGACACCCGCACCGACAAGATCGTCGACCAGCTGGCGGCGGACGGCGGCCAGGACCGCTTCCGGGCCAAGGTGGGGCTACCGCTCGCAACCTACTTCTCAGGGCCGAAGGTCAAGTGGATCCTCGACAACGTCGACGGAGCACGCGCCAAGGCCCAGGCGGGCGACCTCGCCTTCGGCAACATCGACGCGTGGCTCATCTGGCTGCTCACCGGCGGGACCGACGGTGGCGTGCACGTCACCGACGTGACCAACGCCAGCCGGACGATGCTCATGAACCTGGAGACGCTCGACTGGGACGATGAGATCCTCAGCACCATGACCATTCCGCGGTCGATGCTCCCCGCGATTCGCGCATCGAGCGAGACCTACGGGACGGCAAAGGGTGTGCTCGCCGGCGTACCCGTCGCGGGCGACCTCGGCGATCAGCAAGCAGCCCTCTTCGGGCAGACGTGCTTCGCGGTCGGTGAGGCCAAGAACACCTACGGCACCGGCAACTTCCTGCTGCTCAACACCGGCACCAAGCCGGTGCAGTCGAAGAACGGACTGTTGACGACGCTCGCGTACAAGATGGGCAGCGCCGACGCGACCTATTGCCTCGAGGGTTCGATCGCGATCACCGGCGCGCTCGTGCAATGGCTGCGCGACAACCTGGGCATGATCGAGAAGTCGTCGGACATCGAGGTGCTCGCCAAGACGGTCGATGACAACGGCGGCGCGTACTTCGTGCCGGCGTTCTCGGGCCTCTACGCTCCGTACTGGAAGTCGAGTGCCCGTGGAGTGATCGCCGGCCTGACACGCTACGTCAACAAGGGGCACATCGCCCGCGCGGCGCTCGAGGCGACCGCCTGGCAGACGCGTGAGATCGTCGACGCCATGAACGCGGATTCCGGTGTCGCACTGACCTCGCTCAAGGTTGACGGCGGCATGGTCTTCAACGACACACTGATGCAGTTCCAGTCCGACGTGCTCGGCGTACCGGTGGTGCGTCCGACCGTCGCCGAGACAACCTCGCTGGGCGCCGCCTACGCCGCCGGCCTTGCGGTCGGATTCTGGGCACAGGTGGAAGACCTCCGCGAGAACTGGGGCAAGGACAAGGAATGGACCCCGCGCATGGACAAGGCAACCGTCGACCACGAGTACGCGCTCTGGAAGAAGGCTGTCACCCGGACCTTCGACTGGGCGGAGTGACGCCCGCCTGAGGCGGATGGAGCAGACTGAAATTCGTCCTCCGTGGGAGCTCGGCGGCGCGGCGAGCGCCGGTGCCGGCCGGGCCCCCCGAGGGCGCCCACGCGATCGAAATTGGCGAGAGTCAGGCTACAAGGAGGTCGACCATGGCTGGCGAGGGTCAGGAATCTGAAGGCGTCCCAGGAGCAGGCGACCACGAGCACGGGCACCAGGGCTCTTTTGCCACCGGGCAGGAGGAGACCGAGCACCACCCCGAGCGCGCGGCGGAAGAGGGGGACTTCGCGACGGGCGAAGAGCACGCCAAGCCCGCGCACGAAGGCAGTTTTGCCGAGGGCCAGGAGGACGTGGAGCATCACCCCGAGCTCCCCGAGAACAAGGGTGACTTCGCCGAGGGCCAGGAGGAGGAGCATTCGCATCCGGGCTAGATCGTGAGGTCCCGGGTGGTCGAGCGAATGGCAACGGCCGGCTCGATACGCTCAGTCCTATGGCAACGCACAACACGTCGATGAGCTCGCTCGAGGCCGACGTCCTCGTCATCGGGGGCGGCTCGACCGGCGTCGGTGTCGCGCGCGACGCCGCGCTGCGTGGCTTCTCCACCGTGCTCGTGGAGCGACGTGATCTCGCGGACGGGACCACCGGTCGCTTTCACGGCCTCCTCCACTCGGGTGGCCGCTACGCCGTCAAGGATCCGTCGGCCGCGCGAGAGTGCATCGCCGAGAACCGGATTCTCCGCGTGACCGCGGCGGACTGCGTCGAGGACACGGGCGGGCTGTTCGTATCCACCCCGTGGGACGACCCCGAGTACGGCGATCTGTTCCTCGAGGGTTGCAGGGCGACGGGCGTCCCCGCTGAAGAGATTCCCGTTGCCGAGGCGCTCCGCCGCGAGCCACGCGTCAATCCCGACATCAGGCGCGCGTTCCTCGTTCCGGATGCAGCGCTGGACCCATGGAAGCTGGTCTGGGGGTGCGCCCGTTCGGCCGAGGAGCACGGGGCCCGCATTCTGCCGTATCACCGTGTGCTGGACCTTGAGGCGGAGGGTGATCGGGTGGTGGGCGCTCACGTTCGCAGCGAGCGAAGCGGTGAGGAATTCGAGATTCGCGCCACTGTTGTCATCAACGCGGCGGGCGCCTGGGCCGGTCAGATTGCGAAACTCGCCAAGTGCACGGTCAACGTTCGTGCAGGAATGGGCCTGATGATCGCCATGAACCACCGTCTGGTCCACATGTGTGTCAACCGGTGCAAGCGACCGGCGGACGGCGACATCCTCCTCCCCCTCCGCACTGCCTGCGTGATCGGCACCACCGACGTCTTCGTCCCGGATCCCGACGAGACCGAGATCCGGCAGGCCGATATCGACCTGCTCCTCGATGAGGGCGAGAAGCTGGTGCCCGGATTTCGTCAGGCGCGGGCGCTGCACGCCTGGGCCGGCGTCCGTCCCCTCTTCGAGGACACCGCCGAAGTGGCGGAGACGCGCGACGTCACCCGCTCGCATGCGCTCCTCGACCACTCGTCGCGCGAAGGGATCGCCGGGTTCCTCACCATCACGGGCGGCAAGACGACCACGTTTCGGCTCATGGCGGAGGCGGCGGTGGACGCCGCGTGTCAACAACTCGGCGGCCCTCGCGAATGCACGACGGCCGAGGTACCGCTCGCCGGGTCTGAGAGCCACGTGCTGTACCAGATCGGCCACCGACTGGCAGTGCGTGAGCCCGTTCCCCAGGCAGAGGAAGTCATCTGCGAGTGCGAGCTGATCACCAGGGCTCGCCTCGAAGACACCATCAAGCAACGCGACACAACGAGCCTCGACGACATCCGCCGTCTCCTGAGGCTGGCCATGGGGCCCTGTCAGGGTGGGTTCTGCATCTACCGGGCAACCGGCATCCTGCACGCGGGCGGGAATCTCGACGGGGCAGCTGCGAATCGGACGCTGCTCGACTTTCTCGAGGAGCGCTGGAAGGGGATTCACCCCATCCTGCACGGCGATCAGCTTCGACAGGCACGGCTCGACGACTGGATCTTTCAGGGCATTCTCGACGTGGAGCACCTGCCGGCATGAGCTACGACACCGTCGTCGTCGGCGCGGGGCTCGCGGGTCTCACCGCGGCGCTTCGCCTGACAGAGCAGGGGCAGCGCGTGCTCGTGGTCGCTCGAGGCGTCGGCGCGACACACCTTGCTCCGGCGACCGTCGACGTGCTCGGCTACGCTGGGGATGCTCGAGTCGAGAGCCCGGCGAGCGACGTCGCGGCGCTGGTCGCGAGCTCGCGCGATCATCCCTACGGGCATGTCCCCGCCGGGGACCTCACTGCCGCGCTCGACTGGTTCCGCGCACGCACCGAGGCGCTCGGCTATGCCGGACGCCTCGAGGAGAACCTGCTTCTCCCGACGGCGCTCGGGGTGCCCAAGCCCTCGGCGCTTGCGCCGCGCACGATGTCGGGCGGCGATCTTCGAATGGGGGGCCGCTTCGTGTTTGTCGGTTTCAGGGGTTTCAAGGATTTCCACCCGACCCTCATCGCCGACAACATCGCGCGTGCCCGTCTCCCCACGCCGATCTCTGCCCGCGCACTGGAACTCGTGCTTCCGGCGCAGCGTCGGGTCGACATGAGCGGCCGGCTGATCGCCGGGCAATTCGACACCGAGAACCTGAGTGAGTGGCTGATCAATGCGCTCCGGAACCGAGTCGACCCGGACGAGCGGATCGGCGTGCCGGCGGTGCTCGGTCTGCGCCGGGGCGATGAGATCTGGCAGGAGCTCGAAACGAGACTGGAGCGAAAGGTGTTCGAGGTCGCAACGTTGCCGCCGTCGATAGCGGGTATACGCCTCTTCGATGCGCTGACGAACGCACTCCGAGCAGGCGGGGCACGCATCGTGCTCGGCGTCAGGGCGGTGGGTGCGCGCACCACCAGGGCTCGCATCGACGCTGTTGATGTGGCCAACGCCACGGGTACCGTCTCGCATCCCACGGGAGCGGTGGTGCTCGCCTCTGGCGGATTCGCGAGCGGGGGGATCGAACTCGATTCGTTCGGGGCGGCACGCGAGACCGTGTTCGATCTCCCGCTGATCGGGATCCCGGAGGCCGATCGCGTCCGCTTCGCGCCCGGATACTTCGACGCGCAACCGCTCGCCGGCGCGGGAGTCGGGACCGACGATCTGCTGCGACCCGTCGACTCCGAGGGGAGCCCCGTGTTCACGAACCTGCATGCCGCCGGTGCCATTCTCGGCGGTGCGGTTCCGTGGAAGGAGAAGTCGGGCACGGGGATCAGTGTCGCGACCGGCTACGCAGCCGCTCGGGCGGTCCTCGCGCCGGCGGCGCCGGCGGTCGCGGAATCGGTCCCATGAACGACTTCATCCGTGATTCCCTCGATCACTGCGTCAAGTGCACCATCTGCGAGACGTACTGCCCGGTGTCCCAGGTGACACCGCTCTTCCCCGGGCCGAAGTATGTGGGCCCTCAGGCGGAGCGGTACCGCGGCGCGGGGCCTTCTGCAGATGCATCGGTCGACTACTGCTCGGGATGCGGTATCTGCACGCAGGTGTGTCCCCAGGACGTGAAGATCGCCGAGATCAACTCGCGGGCGCGGGCGAAGCTCTGGGAGAAGCGCGGCGTGCCGCTCCGCAATCAGATGATCGCCCGTCCAACCGTCGTCGGAAGGCTCGGGACCCCAGTCGCTCCACTGGCAAACTGGGCGCTCCATAATCGCGCAGTCCGCGGCGCGGTGCAGCGTGTCGTCGGCATCCACCGCGATGCGCCGATGCCCAGCTTCGCGGGCAGGACATTTCAGCGGCGCTCACGCAGCCATCGCGGCCCGGTCGACGCGCCCGCGGTCGCCTACTTCCATGGCTGCGGCACCAATTACTACGAACCGGTGCTCGGCGAGATGGTCGTCGCGGTCCTCGAACACAACGGGTTCCGGGTGATCGTTCCCCAGCAGGACTGCTGCGGCCTTCCCCTGCAGTCGAACGGCAACTTCCCGGCGGCGCGCACCTACGTGCGACGGCTCGTCGACCATCTGGCTCCGCACGCGCGCGCCGGTTTGCCGATCGTTTCGAACTCGACGAGCTGCGGTCTCATGCTGAAGCGCGAGGCGCACGAGATTCTCGGCATCGAGGACGACAACCTCAAGCTCGTCAGCGAGTCGATGTTCGACCTCTGCGAGTTCCTGCTCCGTCTCCATGAACGCGGTGCACTGCGCACCGACTTCGGCTCGTTGCCGCTGACGGTTCCATACCATGCCCCCTGTCAGCAGCGCGGCCACGGCATCGGCAAGCCGGCACTCGATCTGCTTGCGCTCGTACCGGATCTCCACATGATCGAGCTCGACGTCGACTGCTGCGGCATCGCGGGGACGTACGGACTCAAGAAGGAGAAGTACGAGATCTCGATGGCGGTGGGCAAACGCCTCTTCGACGACATCACGGCCACGGGATCCGACCTTGCCGCCTGCGACAGCGAGACGTGCCGGTGGCAGATCGCCCACGGCACTGGCGTGACAGCGGTGCATCCCATCGAGCTCCTCTACCGCGCCTACGGGCTCGACCGCCGGACACGATCAGGGCTGGTCACGGCCGAGGCGCAGCCCACACCGGTGAACAGGTGACCATGGCGAAACGTCGCGCAAAGCGGCCCGTGGTTGGAGCCTCCCCCACCGGGCAGGCTGTCATGCGTGTCGACGACGTGCTGCTCTCGCGCGGCGAGCGCGGCACGTGGCTCATCGACCTGAAGGTTCCGTCTGCCGGAGGCTACCGTTACCTGCAGATTCCGATCGGCAAGCATCGGGCCATCGACCGTCTTGCCTGGGAGCTGAGACGGAGCGAGGTTCCCTCCTGATCGGACGTGCCGGCGCTCAGCGCATCCCGGTGACCACGTGCGCCAGGTGACTCTGCGGCAGCACACTGCGCGCGTCGATGAGCAGCGAGTCGCAGACCAGCGCCACACAGCGCTGCCGCTGCGGGGGATTCATGAACGACGGGTCGCTGTGACTGAGACCGGCCATCATCGCCGACACATCGGTTATGGTCACGTCCGGCCGGATCCGTCCTGCCTGCTGAGCCCGCTGAAGAAGTACGGTCACTGCGGCGATCAGCTCACCCGAAATCTCGTGTTTGGCGACGCTGAGGTCGACACCTGACGCGACCATCGCGTCGGCGAGTGCCTTGAAATCCGCGAACTCGTCGCACAGCCGGCGGACGAAGGTGACGAAGGCATCGCCCGGATCGTCGGCACCGGCCGCCGATCGAGCAGCGGCGAGGAGCGGTTTGACCCGAGCAATCAGCAGTGCCTCGAACAGCGCGCCCTTGGTCGGGAAGTTGCGGTAGAGGGTGCCGACACCGACCTGCGCACGCTGGGCGATCTCGTCGATGGAGACGTCGATGCCCTGGGTGGCCATCAAGGTGCTTGCCGCCTCCAGGATTCGCTCCCGATTGCGCTGTGCGTCAACACGCAGGTGCCGCTCAGCCGCCTGCGGCGCAGCCGCGGGCAGCTCTCTCCCGGTCGTCCCCGTGCTCATCGGCCGTCCTGACTGCGTTTGACAAGCGGAACCATCGTTCCGTATAGTACCCCCATAACCGGAGCCCACGCTCCGATTCTACCCCAAAGTGAGGACGAAGATTTGGAACTGAGACGCGTCAACCCCTGGCTCGTCCTCGTCATCGTGGGTCTCGCCCAGTTCATGGTCGTCCTCGACGCCACCATCGTGAATGTGGCCCTTCCCTCGATTCAACGGGGCCTCCACTTCTCGCCGGTGAGCCTGCAGTGGATCGTGAACGCGTACACGCTCGCCTTCGGCGGCTTCCTGATGCTGGGTGGTCGCGCCGCCGACCTGATCGGCCGCCGGCGTCTCTTCCTGATCGGGATCATGCTGTTCTCCGCCGCATCGCTCATGAACGGTCTGGCCGGCTCCGCCGGAATCCTCGTGGCCGGGCGCGCATTGCAGGGCCTCGGGGGCGCGCTCGTGTCTCCGGCGGCACTCTCGGTGCTGACCACCACATTTGCCGAGGGCCGTGAGCGCACCACGGCACTCGGGGTGTGGAGCGCGGTGGCGGTGGGTGGCGGTGCCGTCGGCCTCCTGCTTGGCGGCGTGCTCACCAGCCTTTTCTCGTGGCAGTGGGTCTTCTTCGTGAACGTGCCGGTGGGCGTGATCGCCATCGCCCTCGCGCTCCGCTTCGTGCCCGAGAGCCGGGTCGAGAACGCCGGCCGAGGCGTGGACATAGCGGGAGCCGTCTCGATCACCGCGGGCCTCGTCGTCCTGGTGTACGCGCTTGTGAACGCTCAATCGGCGGGGTGGATATCAGCCGAGACGCTCGGGCTCGGAGCGCTTGCGGTGGCACTCCTCGCCGCATTCGTGATGATCGAGAGCCGGCTCCGCCACCCGCTGATCCGGCTGGGCATCTTCCGCATGCGGTCGATCACGGGAGCCAACGCGGCGATGCTGCTCGTCGCCGGTGGGATGTTCGCGATGTTCTTCTTTGCTTCGATCTACGTGCAGGAGGTCCTCGGCTACAGCGCGCTTCGCGCAGGGCTCGCATTCCTCCCGGTGACCCTCGGGATCATCGCCGGCGCGGGGCTGTCCCAGCAGCTGATCCGCCGGGTCGGCGTTCGTGCCGTCGGGCTCACCGGCATGTCGATCGCGGCGGTGGGACTCATTGTCCTGAGCAGGATTCCGGTGGCCGGAACCTATCTCGGTGATCTGCTCCCCGGGCTCATGATCATGTCCGTGGGCATGGGGCTCACGTTCGTGCCGATCACGCTGATTGCGACCACCAACGTCGCCGCAAGCGACGCGGGGCTCGCATCGGGACTGCTCAACACAGCCCAGCAACTCGGCGGAGCAATCGGGCTGGCGGTGCTCTCAACCCTCGCCGCGAACACCACGGCGCATACCCTCTCGGCGCTCGGGCACGCCCCCAGCCCGGCCGACGGAGTCAGCGCACTGGTCTCAGGATTTCACGTGGCCTTCCTGGTCGGCGCGTTGCTGATGCTGAGCGGCGCCGTGATCCTGGCCGCGACGGTTCGCCGTGGCGACGTGGCCCGCATCGACAGCACGAACGAGGAGACCGGAGCGGTGCTCGCCCCCGTCGAGTCGATCGCCAGTTGATGCCCGGTGCACAGGGGTTGCAGCGCAGATGTGTGCGTGAAGGACGAAGCTTCTCGATATGACGTCTGACACAGTTGCTGTCGATGGCACCGATGCATGTGGCGTTCCGGCGTATCGACACTCGTGCGAGTGACGTGGCCGCGAGCGTGCTCCCTGAGTCGCCGCGCAGCGAGGACGACGAGTCGCCGGCGGTGACCCTGCCGATCAACCAGGCCAGGTGGCGGAACCGAATCCGCGCCACCGGCACGGTCCGGGCGCTGCAAGTCCAGGTCACGGAAACGGGATCGAGTCTTGGATGCGAGATCGGCGACGAAGCCGGGAGCCTGCTGCTCATCTTTCCGGGACGCCGGCGCATCCCCGGGATCGACCTGGGTGCGAGGGTCCTCGTCGAGGGGATGGTTGGGCTCTGGCGGCGTCAACTCGCCATCCTGAATCCGTACTACGAGCTGGTCAGCGACTAACCCCGAGTGCGAGGGGACGCGCGGGGCTCAGGCGATGGCGCGCATCTCAGCGCGATCGCCTGGCCCGAGCGCGGTCATGAACACCCGCTTGGTCGCGATGAGCGAACCCGTGAAGGGCGCGCGATAGGTTCCGGAGAGCGGCGCGACGTCGGAGTAGTCGCGACCGACGGCAACGGTGATGTACTCGTAGCCGGTCGCTCGACCATGCGTGGGATCGAGTGACAGGACGCGAGCGTGACCACAGCCGTCCGGTACCATGACTTCGACCCAGGCATGAGAACCGCCGAATCCAAGCATCTGTCCTGAGACGTACCTCGACGCGAGCCCGAGGCGGCGGGTCAGCGCCAGCAGCACATGCGCGTAGTCCTGGCACACCCCGGCGCGACGAGCGAGCGCCTCCACCGCGGTGGTGCGCACCGAGGTGGCCCCGTGCTCGTAGGTCATCGCGTTGTGGACACATTCGTTGGCGGCGGACGCGAGTGCGGCACCGGTGAGACAGCTGGCTCGCAGCTCATCGGCGAGAAGGTCGATGGTGTGATCCGAGCCGGTGAGCGGGGTGGGGTCGAGGTGCCGGCGGTCGTCGAGCATCGAAGCTGAAACCAGGTGCGGACCGTGCCGGGCGTCCCGCTCCACGATGCAGGATGTCACGAAGGTGACCTCCTGCTCCACCCGCGGAATGTGCAGTGTCACGATCGTATTCCCAAAGGCATCCAGGCTCGAGTCGACGCGTCGAGGAGTCGCGTCGAGAACGGTGAGGCGACGGCTGATGCGTCGCTGATCGCCATGCACACTCCGCGGTTGGACGACGAGTCGCTGCTGCAGCGAGCGCACCGGTCCCTCGTAGCGGTACGTGATGCGCTGTTGAATCCGGTACCGGGTCCGGTGCACCGTCTCCCAATCGACGTGCAGTGGCTGCGACGACCAGGTCCGCGCCGCGACGGTTCGCGACAGGTCCGGCCGCAGCGTCACGGGAGGTCACCAGGAAATTCGCCGAGCACCGGCGGAATGGCGCTCGACCACGGGTGAGCATCGATCGGCTCTGCGACCACGCGCATGGCGCGCAGGGGAGCGGCGCCGTAGTGGGTCATCATTGCGATGTCGAGCGCATCGCGGCCGCGCCCGATGAGCACGCGGCCCGTGCGCCTGCTGTTGTTGCGTGGATCGAAGGTGTACCAGCGGTCGCCCACGTACGCCTCGAGCCACGCCACGAAATCCATGGGCTCGTCGGGTGGTGGAACGTCGATATCGGGCAGGTATCCGAAGCAATAGCGGGCCGGGATGTTGAGTCCCCGCAGAAAGGTGACGGCGAGATGGGCGAAGTCGCGGCAGACGCCCTCGCGCTGGAGATAGATGTCCGTCGCTCCCGTGGACGTCCCGCTGCTTCCGTGCCGGAAGGTGATGTTGGCGTGCACCCAGTCCATGACCGCCTGCACGCGCTGCCATCCCGGGGTCACGTCGCCGAACAGGCGCCACGCCGTATTGCCAAGCCTGTCCGACTCGCAGTACCGGCTTGCAAGGGTGAAGTGGAGAGTCTGGTCGGGCAGATCGGCGACCGCGGCTTGAGCCGCCGCTGGATCGACCTCGTCGATGCCGCCATCCACCTCGACCTCGGCCTCGTAGCGGATGCGCGCGCTTCCGGGGCCGAGTACGAACCGCTGGCACGTGTTCCCGTAGAGGTCGGTGTACTCGTGAAGGTCTGCCGGCGGCCAGGTTTCGACGCCCGCGCTGCGCATCCGGACCACCGCGTCGCGGCGCGGTTCCACCTGGAGGACAAAGGTGACCGGCCACTCGAGATCATGGAGGAACTCACAGCCCACGCGAAGCCGCCGAACGCTCGTGGGCGCGTCGATCACGATCCTCACTGTACTGCCGAATCGCCAGGTGTGAACCGCTCTGGTTGCACAATCGCAGCCACGACACCTTGTGCGCCGTGACCAATGACGATGCGCCGGATTCGGGGAGTACTGTCGATGGATGACAACCGAGGCCGGCACCGCCCGGGAGATCGCCTTCGGATTGCCGCCGGACGCTGACGAGTGTGTCGACCTCGACGGGGTGTTTCGGCCTCCGTATGCCCATTTGCTCGCAACCCTCGAGCGCGTCGCCGCCACCCTGCCCCAGATCCACCGCGATGCGCAGCAGTGGTTCGCGGATCGGGGGGTCACCTTCGGCGTCCCCACGGAGGGCGTCGCCCCGATCTTTCCGTTCGACCCGGTACCGCGGGTGCTCTCGGCAGTCGAATGGCGATCCCTCAACCGCGCGCTGTCCCAACGCGCCATGGCACTCGACCTGTTCGTCTCCGACTGCTACGGATCCCAGCGGGCCATACGTCACGGTGTGGTGCCCGGACGGCTTCTGTACAGCAGCACGGGGTACCTCCGCGACATCGTCGGGGTCCGCCCACCCCGTGCCACCTGGTGTCACGTCTCCGGCATCGACGTGGTCCGCGTCAAGGGCACGTTCCACGTGCTCGAGGACAACGTGCGCATTCCGAGCGGCATGGCGTATGCGCTCGAGTCGCGGCGCGCGATGGAATCCCTGGCGCCGGACTGGTTCGAACTGGCACCCGTCCGCCCCATCCACGGCTACACGGGCCGGCTTCGCCGGATCCTGCAGCGCATCGCGCCGCGACAATGGGACGCGGACATCGTCGTGCTCACGCCTGGCTCGTACAACGCCGCCTACTACGAGCACCGACTCCTCGCCGACGAGATGAACGCCACCCTGGTCGAGGGACACGAGCTCATCGTGGTGGAGGACGAGGTCTACCGGCGAGACGCGGAAGGAGTCGCCCAGCACGTCGACGTGATCTACTCACGCGTCAACAGCGAGTGGCTCGACCCGCTCGTCTTTCGCCGGGACTCGATGCTCGGAGCGCCCGGGCTCATCGAGGCGTGGCGCCGCGGCAATGTCGCCATCGCCAATGCGCCGGGAACGGGCGTCGCGGACGACAAGGTGATCTACCCGTACGTTCCCGCGATGATTCGCTACTACCTGGGCGAGGAGCCGCTCATGGACAACGTGCCCACGTTCGATCTCACCGACGAGCGCCAGCAGGCACACGTTGTGGCCAACATCGGCAGCATGGTGCTCAAGCCCGTGGACACGAGCGGTGGCTATGGAATCCACTTCGGGAGGCTCATGGCGTCCGCCGAGCGCGCGGACTTCCTCGACCGGGTGATGGCCAACCCCCGGCAATGGCTCGCCCAGGAGGAGGTGGCGCTGAGCCGGGCCGTGTGCCTTCGAGCGAGCGGCGGGTTCGAGCCACGCGCCGTCGACCTGCGTCCGTTCGTGCTGCTCGACGAGCGGCCCTGGATCGTCCCGGGCGGGCTGACGCGGGTGGCCGGCGATCCCGACGAGCTCGTCGTGAATTCCTCACACGGAGGCGGGAGCAAGGACACGTGGGTACTGACACGCTGACCTACTCGGTGTCGCACCGCACGATCCTGCGCTACTCCGGGAAGGTGACTCTGTCGTACAACGAGGTTCGCATGCGACCTCGAGACCGCGGGTCGCAGCGCACGCTGGCGTTCTCGCTGCTGAGCAAACCGTGGGCGGTGCCCCGCAGCCGGGTCGATTACTTCGGCAATTTCGTCCACCGCCTCGATGTCACGACACCGCACAACACGCTCGAGTTAACGGTCGAGGCCGTCGTCGAGAACACGGAACCCCGACGCCGGCGGCTCTCAGAGTGGGATGAGCATGCGCTCGCGGGCGACCCACGCCTGGAGTTCGTGCTCCCGAGTCCCCGCGTGCCCCTTGCGGAGAACACACGGTCGCTCTGGCATGCGTGGAACGGCGCTGACACGAGCTTCGACAGCGTCCTGGCAACAGCGCAGCGTATTCCGCGCGAGCTGCGATATGTGAGCGGGGCGACGACCGTCGAATCGAGCATCGACGACCTCCTCGCCGGGGGCGCCGGAGTGTGTCAGGACTTCACGCATCTCTTCCTGGCGATGGTCCGTGGGGCTGGATGGCCCGCGCGATACGTGAGCGGCTACCTGGGACCGGTCGACGAGGAGAAGGTTGTCGAGGGTCAATCGCACGCCTGGGTCGAGGTGTGCGGCTCCGACGGTCGCTGGCTCGGACTCGATCCGACGCTCGGACAGCACGTCGGTGCGCACCATCTCCGGCTCGCGGTTGGTCGTGACTATGGCGACGTCGCACCCCACCACGGTCTGTTCTTCGGAGAGGCCACGGGCGCACCACCCGACGTGACCGTGCGAATCGCCCGAATGTCCAACCAGCAGGTGGACCAGGTGGAGCGTCACGCCGCGGTCCATTGGCAGCAACAACAGCAACAGTAGTGAGCGGTCAGGTCCAGGGTCGCGCCGACCTGGCGGTCCAGTAGGCTTCAGCCGGCTCCGCGACATCCGGGATCTCGACGGCAGCGATGTCCACGGCCTTCAGGTTGCTCGCCAGCTGGTCGACGGTGGCGGCGCCGCTGAGGACGACCGAGGCCCACGGTTGCGCGAGCGCAGCCGCGATCGCAAGGGCATCCGGCTCGACACCCGATGCAGAGGCGGCGCGGCCGAGCGTGCTGCTCGCGCCGCCCTCGCCCCCGAAGCGAGTGAGCCTCCCGTTGGCCAGAACCTCCTTCACGATCACCGCCCATCCGGCGGCGGCCGCCTCGCTCAGCGCCGGACCGGCCGACGGCTCCAGCAGGTTCCAGGTGGCCTGTACCGCCGAGAACACCGGCACGCCGTCAACACGAGCCTCGAGCGCTGCGCGGATCGTGTCCGCCTGTTTCGTGCCGGTGGTCGTGATGCCCAGCAGCATCCCGTCGGCGCGGAGGCGCGCGAGCGCGGCGAGCAGCGGTCGATTCTCCAGCACGCCTGACTCGAGCGTGAGCGAGTGCACCTGGTAGAGGCGAAGGTGATCGCCGAGGAGGGCGCGCGTCTCACCGTACTGGCGCTCGAAGGTCGCGAGGGTGAGATCCTTGACCTCCTGCACCGGGGCGTTGAGATCCCATCCGGCGACGTAGGTGTATCCCCACTTGGAGCCGACAAGCACGTCCTCGACGTCGCCGCGCGCCGTGATCCAACCGCTGAGAAACTCCTCCGCCGATCCGTAGGAGCGTGCGACATCGACGTAGCGCACTCCGGACGCGTATGCGGCGTCGAGCAATTGCCACGTCAGTGCGCGAAAGGTGCGCTCCGAGCGGTCATCCCCGAAGTCGGCGGTGCGATTGGTCGTGATGTAGGCGGGGCGGCCGATAGCCGCAAGGCCAAGCCCGATACGGCTGACCTTCGGGCCGTCGCGTCCGAGCCGTGCGACGTCATGCGAAGCATGGACCCACCGGCCGTCGGGCTTGAGCATGGGGCACATGGTGATCGCGAAGGATCTGAACGACAAGCTTCCGCAACGCCGAAGACTCGCCTTGTCGAGCGGGAACAAGCCGGCCGGCCGGAGTCCATGCCGGCAATGTGGGAGATGCCGGCGTTCGACGGTAAGATCCAGAGGTGGCCTCGCTCATCGTCGACGGAGCTGATCTCGTGGTCAAGATGTCCGAGGTCGAGAAGTTCGAGGCCGTGCACCCGGATGTCCGCGTCCCGATGAGCGCGTTGCGGGCGGTCCGGGTTGTCGATGACGCGTGGCCGGAACTCCGAGGCATCCGCGCGCCGGGGACCGGGATTCCGGGCGTCATCGCCGTCGGCACGCGCAGAGGCTCGTTCGGCAAGGACTTCGCCGTCGTGCATGGGAAGGCGCCGGCAGTGGTGGTCGACCTCATGCATGCCGACTACGCTCGCCTTGTCGTGACGACGCCCGACACCGAGAGCGTCGCCGCGGAGATCCGGAACCACCTCCATCCGCCGTTCAGCGAGCTTCCGCCCCCGGTCTGACTGCCTCTTGGGGGGCTCAGGTGGGGACGAAGAGCAGACCCTTCGCCTGGATGAAGGGGCTGTTCGTCGACGGTTGACCTGCGGCGGTCCGGAATCGCTGTGTCAGCCGAAGAGCGCGCTCCAGTCGCCTCCGGCCGGCGCGGCGTTGCCGAGCAGCGGCAGTCCGAAGGCCGATTCGATGGTCCGCAGCGTGCTGTAGTGGTCGCCCGGGGTGGCGATCGACCCGCGGCCCCGTGTGTTCGCGGAGAGCACGATCATCGGAACCCGGCCACCGGCGGCATCGCCGCAGCAGAAACCCGACGGAGCTGCGTCGTTCTCATCCATGGTGATGATCACCGTGCCGTGGTCCGCGAACCACGTGGACGCAAGCACCGCCGGAAGATTCGCCCCGAGCCACGCATCCGCCTGTCCAACACTTCCGTCGTGCATGTCGTGAGCGAGATTCGGTGTGATCCAGACGAAATCCGGTGGAGCCACGGAATCGAGCGTGGTCAGCATCGGGCGCACTCCCGGATATGGCACGACATGCGACGCGCACGCCGCCCCCCGGTCGGCGCTGAAGTACATGAACGGGTCGTGCTTCTCCGCGTAATCGCCGGCGCTCTCGACCCGGTCGCACGCGGACGGCATGCTCTCCATGTAGGCCACCCAGGGGATAGCGGCGCCGGTCAGCTCGCTGCCGAGATCGCGCCCCGGGAACGGTCCGCATCCCCCGCCGTCCGGCGTGCAGTCCGAGCTCACACCCTGTGTGCTGCCGCTATCGAGCGCCAGGTAATTGGGAGTGCTCGGGTGCGCGATGCCGTACCACGCCGTCAGCGACACGTAGCTCGCAGCGAGGGAGCACAGATAACGATCAGCGAAGCAGGCGCCGAGCGTCGCCGCGTAACCCCTGTTCTCCTCAACGATCACCATGACGTGGGGCTCGGCACCGGCCCCCGAAGTCGGCGATGCCGCTGCGGCGGTCGGTGACGGGCGCGATGTTTGAGGGTATGGGGAATCACCCGCCGGTGTCGCGCAGGCGGCCACGGTGGCAGCGAGCAGCCCAGCCACTCCCAGTCGACCCGCGCTCATCTGGACATCACCGGACGCCGATCATCTCGTGAGCGACCGACCCGTGATTGGACAGTGGCCCGTGTCGAGCTCCGTGAGGGCGTTACGCCCGGGATCGCCCTCGCATGAGGTACCAGCCGATGATGATCAGCACAATCACCACGACCACGTAGGCGATGATCTCCTTGGTCCCGAACAGATTGAACGCGAGCATTGGGCTCTCTCCTTGATCAATGGTGCGGCTGCCGCGGCTGGGGCGGACGCCCCACGAGTGGATTCGCCGCCATCCTACGGTGCTGGTCCGCTCCTTCGCTCAGCCGTCTGCTCGCCCACGTGGAGCTCGCGCAGGGCCGTGACGAGATCAGGGCGCGACTTGATCAGTGCCGGGAGCGTCCCGGCGAGTGCCGTCTGCGTGACGTCGACATGCCCGAGTGCCATGAGGGCCCGTGCCCAGTCGATCGACTCGCCGATCGAAGGCGTCTTGCGCAGGTCGATGCGGCGCGCGGCGCGCACCACCCGAGCGACCTGACGGGCCAGCCGGTCCTCGATTCCGGGAATTCGGGCGAGCAGTATCTCCCGCTCGCGCTCCACCGTCGGGTACTCCAGCGCGAGAAACAGACACCGGCGACGCAGCGCCTCGCTGAGCTCGCGCGTGTTGTTGCTTGTGAGAACCACCAGCGGGCGTCGTGTGCCGGTGATCGTCCCCAGCTCCGGGATGGTCACCTGGAACTCCGCGAGCACCTCGAGCAGCAGCGCCTCGGTTTCGACCTCGACGCGATCGACCTCGTCGATGAGCAGCACCACGTCGTCTTGGGCCCGCACGGCGGCGAGCAGCGGGCGCTCGAGCAGGTACGGCTCGCTGAAGATGTCGGCTTCGATGTCCCTCCAGTCCGCGGCCGCATCCGGAGCGCCGCCCCCGGCCTGAATCCGCATCAGCTGCTTGCGATAGTTCCACTCGTACAGCGCGCGGCTTTCGTCGAGCCCCTCGTAGCACTGCAGGCGGAGCAGGCGCGAACCGGTCACCGTGGCGAGCGTCTTGGCGAGCTCGGTCTTGCCAACGCCTGCGGGACCCTCGACAAGCACCGGCTTCTCGAGTCGATCCGCCAGGAAGACGACTGATGCGATCGATTCGTCGGCCAGGTAGCCGGCCCCTCGCAGCCGCTCCAGGACATCCTCGGTATCGCGGAAGCGCTCACCCACGTCGCGGCCCTCGCGCCGGACCGGATCCGATCAGCGGCTGCGGCTCACGGCCGGCGAAGGCACCGTCGAGCATGCGACGAACCGCGCCCTCGTCGTGGACGAGCGGGTCGTCCCGGCTTGCCTCGAATACCCGGCGAGCTGCCTCGGCGAGGGCATCCTCGGGCATCCCAAGCATCGCGAGCGATTGGGGCAACCGAAGCCGGTGCAGGAGCGTGAAGAGGGCAACCGGCGGATCGTCGGACCCGAGCAGGCGGCGAGGCCCGTCCATCGCCTCCGGCAGACGCTCGCCCACCAGCGCCGTCGTGTGCGGCAGCAGGACCGCATGGGTTTCGGCGTGCGGCAGATTCCAGCCTCCTCCCAGGACGTGACACGTCCGGTGATGAATGCCCGTGCCCGCCTGGGCCAACGCCGCGCCGGCGAGACACGCGCCGATGAGGTTGTCCGCATGCGCGACCACGTCGCTCGGGTCCTCGACCACACGCGGAAGGCCGTCCGTCAAGCGCTGACCGCCCTCGCGGGCCAGCGCCCCGGTGATGGGATTCGCGCCCGACGACCAGAGTGCCTCGAGGCAGTGGGCGAGCGCGTTCATGCCCGTGGCCGCCGCGAGCCGGGGCGGCATCCCTATACAGAGCTCCGGGTCGTACACGACCGTCCGCGGAAGCACGCGCACATCCGACCACGTCTGCTTGCGCCCTCCGGTCGTGCGACCCCAGATCGGGGTCATCTCGGATCCCGAGTAGGTGGTCGGGACGGCGACGAGCGGCACATCGCACGCTTGCGCGACCGCCTTGCCAAGCCCGGTTGCGGACCCACCCCCCACCGTCACGACGACGTCGGCGACCGCCTCGCGCCCGACACGAACGGCTGCGTCCGCCAAATCCGACGGCACGTGCTGGGCAGCTTTGGGCACCTCTGCCGCACAGCGAGTGCCGAGCGCCGCACGCAGGCGCGAGAGCGCGCCATCCGTCGAGGCGCCGCTGCCGATCAGGAGCACCCGCCGCCGCCCGAGTCGGGCGACTTCGTCGGGAATTCGTTCCAGCGCGCCGGCTGCGAAGACCACGCGCGAGGGAAACGCGGACCACGTGAAGGCATGCGTCACCGCCCCGCGTCCGGGCGCGGGTACCAGGCGGGGAGCTGCGCATCGACATTGATCCACACCGACTTCGGCTGGGTGTATTCGTGCATCGCCTCGAAACCCATCTCACGACCGTACCCTGATCCCTGCACGCCCCCGAAGGGCGATGCGGGCGACACACGTTTGTAGGCGTTCACCCACACCATGCCCGACCGCAGGAGGTTGGCCATGCGGTGCGCGCGAGAGAGATCGTTCGTCCAGAGCCCGCTCCCGAGCCCGTACTGCGTTGAGTTCGCGATCCGGAGCGCCTCGTCCGCGTCGCGGAAGGTGGTGACCACGACGAAGGGTCCGAAGACCTCCTCCTGGCTGACGGTCGCGTCCGGAGCCGCGCGAACCACGGTCGGCTGCACGTAGTAGCCGCCGGCGAGTTCAGGGGCAGTGGGGGCTTCGCCGCCGCAGAGGATCTCACCGCCCTCTCCGCGGGCCACATCGACGTACTTGAGCACGCGGTCGCGATGGAGTGCCGAGGTCAGCGGTCCCATCTCGGTCGCCATCTCGAGCGGATCGCCGAGCCGGATCGTGGTGGCCACCCTGAGAAAGTCGTCGAGAAAGCGATCGGCGATCCGCTCGTGCAGCAGCAACCTCGACCCCGCGATGCACGCCTGACCCTGGTTGTGAAAGATCGCGAAGGCCGATCCGCTGACCGCCTGCGGCAGATTCGCGTCCTCGAAGACGATGTTTGCGCCCTTGCCCCCCAGCTCGAGCTGCAGCCGCTTCAAGCTCGGCGCGCTCGCCGCAACGAGGCGGCGGCCGACCGCCGTCGATCCTGTGAAGGACAGCTTCCGGACTCGCGGATCGGTCGCGATCGCCCAGCCGGCGGTGGCGCCATAGCCGGGGACGATGTTCACAACACCAGCCGGCACGCCCGCCTCCTCGAGCAGGGCGGCGATACGAAGCGTGCTCAGAGGCGTCAGTTCGCTCGGCTTCATCACCACGGTGTTGCCGGCGGCGAGCGCCGGGCCGAGCTTCCAGCTCGTGAACATCAGCGGAAAGTTCCAGGGAACGATCTGTCCCACGACGCCGATCGGCTCGCGGAGCAGGTAGTTGAGAAACCCTGCCTCGACCGGGATCACCGACCCCTCGTGCTTGTCGGCCATGCCCCCGAAATACCGGAAGGTCGCCGCGGTGCGTGGGACATCAAGCCGCGACGAGTCGCGAAGCGGATGCCCCGTGTCGATGGTCTCGAGCGTCGCCAGCTCGGAGGCACTCGCCTCCACGAGATCGGCGAGTCGGAGCAGGATCCGCCCGCGCTCCGCAGCCGGCGTCGCCGCCCAGGCGGGAAATGCGCGCTCCGCAGCGTCGACCGCCCTGTCGACGTCGGCCGCACGTGCCTCGGCGACGCGCGCAATGGTGGAACCGTCGTGCGGATCGAGGACCTCGATCTCATCTCCATTCGCAGCGTCGACCCACGTCCCGTCGATGAACAGACGGGTTCGGAGAGCGGCCGGATCGAGACGTGCGCGCGACGTCAGCTGCACGTCGAGCCCCACGAAGGTCTCGGTCAGAAGTCCACGGGGTGGCTGGGGAGCTTGCCGGTCGCGTACAGCTCCGGAAGCGCCCCATCGGCGTTCTCCCAGACGAGGAGCATCGCCCGCTTCGGCGCGTAGCCCTGGTGGCGGATGTTCGCGGGCATGGACGCCACGTCTCCGGGCTTCATCACAACGCGGGTTCGAGCCGCGCCGGTGTCTCGATCCTCGACCGCCCAGATGATCTCGTCGCTCAACTGGACGAACCACTCGACTCTGTCGTTGCCATGGATGATCGGGAGGATGTACTCCTCTGTGGTGGGGCAGTAGAGGCTGTCTTTGCAGACGCTGACCACCGAGGGATTCCAGGTGACGTCCGACCGCGACAGATAGGCGAAGAGGTTGTATGCCTTGACCTCGGACTCAAAGCCGCGCTCGGGTTCGACCACGGGGCTGTCCTGGAGCACGTCGGCGAACATCCTGTTGATCGGATGGGTGGCATCGGTACGCAATTGCTCGTCGTCATCACACGAGACCATGCGTTTCGACGCCACGCGCCGCCGGGTCACGGCTGCGATGTTACTGCCGTTCTTGTCTCCAAAAGCGCTGCCCGTCTCCTCGGGTGATGCAAACGGATCAAATGATGCGTTGGTCCAGTCGGCGAGCATCCGCTCGAATGTCGCCTTGATGTTCTCGCTCTGAAAGTTCTCGACGTGGTCCATCTCCGCCTTGCGGTAGGCGTCGTTGTAGCGGCCGGCGAAGAGATCGACGGTGCCGTAGTGGTTCACAGTCCCGACAACGCCGTCGAAGTTGACGATCCCGTAGAAGAAGTTCCAGGCAACATCCCGTTGCATCGCCCGGAGGAACGCATCCACGGACATCACATGACTGCCGGTCGGCCACTTGACGTACACGAAGTACTCATCACGCCGGAAATGGAACTCACCAAGTGTGAACTCGGCGTAGCCGTGCGCATTCGGCTCGCTCGCCATGACATCGGCATCCATGAGCAGTGCCATCGCTGATTCGACTCCCATCACGTCATCTGAGGACTCAATGAGTCTGGCAGATCTCTGACCATCGATAGACGGTGTCGGCGCCCTCGATGGTCTGTAGCAGTACGACCGAGGGCTTGTCGGCGCAGAGGCGGTAGGCGGCGTGCGCCGGCAGCAGCGCCATGTGACCGCGCCGGGCGACGACGCGACCCATGCGGGGTCCGGCGGGCTCGTGGCCGAGTTGCACCGAGCCCAGGGTGCCCTCGGGCGGCTCTTCGTCCGGCATCAGCCGGTGCAGAACCACCTCGATCTCGCCGTCCATGACCAGCGCAAACTCGTCGTGCGCGGTGCTGCGCCACTCCGACTCTCCCTCGGCGCGGATGGCTTCTAGCACATACTGCCGGTTCTTCCCGACGGCGACCTTTTCGTATGGCCGCGAATGCGCGGCGACATCGAACACGTTCGAGAATGTGTAGCGCCTGGGATCATCATCGATGATCTCGACGCCCCCTTTCTCATAGTGCTCCAACGAGCCGAAACGCGTGACATATGCCGGCACGATTCTTACCCCTCGGCTATCGACCGCCGATCTGTGCGACATGCGAACATTGCGGCGCTCTTCGAACAGTTGAAGACTACGCTCGTCATCGCCGGCGAGTCAATCGGCGAGCGATCAAGTGCGGCCACCCCAGTCCTCAGGTGCCGCGGGCGCCGGCGAGCGGGGCATTCCGGCTCGCAGCCCGCTGAGAGCTTCGCCCCGAAGGGCCGACATCTGCGCGATCACATCCGGGATGTCGGGCGTTGCCGGCAGCCGAAGCCGAAGCTCCCGCATTCCCGCCGCATACAGCTCGGCGACGCTCCGCTGGCAGTCTTCGAGAGTCCCGACGAGTGCGGGCGCCGCCTCGGCCTCCGCGCGCAGACCAAGGTCATTGGCGAGCCGGGCGCAGGCCTCCGCCACCGTGCGACCCGGAGACGCCGGAAGGCACACGATGCCGCTGCCGGCGGAGTCGCGCAGCAGAGCGAGGAGCGCCTCGATCGGCGCCGGGCCGAAGACGGGGACCGCACCCGCGGATCGAATCGAGGCTGCCGCCGTTGCATCGATCGCGTCGGCTGAGACCTGGTGCCGATCCGCGACCCTGGCAACCTGTGCGGCGACCGCCGCGGTCGAGAAGCCGCGAATCCAGATGTCCGACGCGGGCTCGGGCGCGAGCTCGCCGGCGTCGACGATCCACCCGCCGCGCATTCCGGCGGCCACCGCCTGCGCAGGCCATGACGAGGCCGCCGGCACCCAGAGGTCCTGCCATCCTGCGCGCGCCGCCAGCACCGGCAGCGGCGCGAGCGGCCCGGCCCCGCGCGGCAGGATCAGGCCGAGCTGCAGCGACCGACGCGCCCGGGGCTCCATGACGATGGATCTTGACACTGAGGGTTCCGGGGCAATGCACAATCGCGGCATGGCCGGTTCCGACGTCCTCGGTGGTGTCGTGGTCAGGACAACGTCAGCGCTTCGTCAGGCGGGCGTCCCTGTATCGACAGGAGAGGCCGTCGATGCAGCTCGTGCGCTCGAGGTCGTGGACGTCGGGCGGCGCAGTTACGTCCGATCGGCGCTCCGCGCGACTCTGATCAAACGCCGGGATGATATCGACACGTTCGAGCGGGTGTTCGATGCCGTCACCGGGTCCCTCGACGACCATCTCGAGGAGACGCAGGCACAGCCGCTTCCCGCCGGCACCGCACCGAACCGGGTGATGGAGGCCCAGGATGAGGCCGCCGCAACCTCGCTCCTCGAAGCCCTGCTCGCGGCGCTCCGGGATGACGACACGGACGCGCTCCGTGACCTCGCGTCACGTTCTGTCGACCGGTTTGGGGGAATCGAATCGACCTCCCAGGATTCGGAGCGCGCCTTCCTGTACCGAGTGCTTCGCGGACTCGATCTGGCTCGAATTCTGCAGCGCGCCATTCGCGATCAGGACAAGGGCACAGCGGACTCAGACGGCATCGGGGGGCTCGGGACGGCGGAGATCACCGCTCGTGTGGATGAATTCCGCCGCCTGCTGGCGCAGGAGGTGCGCCGGCGCCTCGACCGACGGGCCATGCGAGAGGGCAACGGAATCCAGAGGTCGTTGCCAAGTCCCGAGGATGTGCCGATCCTGGGCGCGAGTCCAGCCGACCTCGCTGCCCTGCAACGAGCATTGCGGCCGCTCGCGCGACGGCTCGCGGTGCGCGGCGTCCGCCGGGCCCACCTGACGCGTCGCGGCAGGCTCGACGTCCGCCGCACGATCCGCAGGTCGCTGTCCACGGGCGGGCTCCCGCTCCAGCCGGCATGGCGGCGCCCTCGGAAGACCCGCCCCGAATTGGTGGTGCTGTGCGACGTGAGCGGGTCGGTGGCGGAGTTCGCGAGATTCACGCTGGCGCTGATGAGCGCGATGAGCGCCGAGTTCTCGGCGCTTCGCTGCTTTGCGTTCGTCGACGGCGTCGACGAGGTGACCCGCATCGTCGCCGACGCCCGGGGCGAGCTGATGCCGGCGCATGTGCTCGCCCGCACCGAGGTCGTGTGGGACGACGGGCACAGTGACTACGGTCGCGTCTGGAGCGTCTTCGCCTCGCGGTTCTCGCAGGCACTGACCCCGAGGGCCAGCCTCGTGATCACCGGTGACGCGCGGAGCAATTACCGGGCAGCGAACCCCGCGGGGCTCGAGGCGATCGCGCGAACCGTCCGGGAGGTCCACTGGCTCAACCCCGAACGCCGGCAGGACTGGGACACCGGCGACTCCGTGATGTCCCTCTATGCCCGCACCTGCAACTCGGTGCACGAGGTGCGAACACTGCGACAGTTGGAATCGGCCGCACTGGGAATCGCGACCGGTGCGCGGGTGTCGTCCGTAGACTTCGCGGGTGCCTGAGCCCGACGGCGAGCTGCTCGCCCTCCGCAATCGCGTCAGCGACCTCGATCAGCGGATCGTCCAGCTGATCGCCGAGCGGTTCCGCGTGGTTGCCGATGTCGCCAGGGAGAAAGCCGCATCCGACACGGCGATCCGCGATTCCGACCGTGAGCGCCAGATCCTCGCCGCGGTGGAACACATCGCACGAACGGAGGGCGCCCCGGTCAATCTCGTGCGCCGGATCTACCGCGATCTCCTCGCGGAGTCGGTGAGCAGGCAGGTTTCCAGCCGTTCGGGGGTGCAACGTGAGGTGACACTTCGCGTCGCCGTGCGTGGCGAGCACTCGTTCGGGTACCTCGCGGCGCAGAAGTACCTTTCGGCGCGGGACGTCGCCGGGGACCTGATCGTGACCCGCACATACCAGGCTGCCGTCGACGCTTTGAAGGATGGGGACGTCGACCTCGCCGTCCTGCCGATCGAGAATACCGCCGCGGGGAGCGTCGACGAGACCTACGATCTGCTTCGCGAGCATGAGGTCTCGATCGTCGGCGAGGAGACGTCGAGCGTCGACTACTGCCTCTGCGGCGTGAGTGAGATTCCGCTCGGGGCGATCAGCCAGGTCCTCGCGGCCGGCGACGGCCTCGAGCAGTGCTCTCGGTTCGTCGAGACGCTTCCCAATGCATCACAGATCCTGCATTTCGACACCGGCGCCGCAATGCGGCTCGTGCACACGGCGGGCGATCCCACACGCGTTGCCATCGGCGCCCCGGAGGCAGCCGCCGCGCACGGTCTGGTTGTCCTCCGGCGCGGAATCGCCAACCACGCGGAGAACTACACGCGATTCGTCGTGCTGGCGCGGCATCCGGTTGCCGTGGAACTCAGCGCGCCGTGCAAGACGAGCCTCATCCTGATCACACGGCACGAACACGGCGCGCTGATGCGCTCGCTCGGTGTCCTCGCGGCGAGCGGACACTCCATGACCAAGCTCGAGTCGCGCCCTCGTCCGGGCCGGCCCTTCGAGTACATGTTCTTCATTGATTTCGAAGGGAACACCGCGGATCCGCGCACCGCGGATGCGTTGGACGACCTCCGCTCGACCGCGCTGCATCTGAAGGTGCTGGGAAGCTATCCCGCAACGACGACCAAGAGTGACGCCCAACCGGGAGATGCCACCCCGCTCGTACCACCGCTCGCCGACGCCGACGCGGTCGAATCCGTTGTGCCACCGCGCCTCCCGACCAAGGCTTCGAAGAATTACCGGCTCGCCGGACGTGGCGCCCGGTCCGACGACACAGTGATTCCCGTCGGCAACCTGCTGATCGGCGGCGGTGGTTTTCTCGTGATGGCCGGGCCGTGCTCCGTGGAGTCCGCCGACCAGATCAACGCAACGGCTCGGGCGGTTCGCGAGGCGGGCGCGCAGATCCTTCGCGGCGGAGTGTTCAAGCCGAGAACCTCGCCGTACGCTTTCCAGGGACTCGGCTGGGACGGTCTCGAGCTGCTCGCCGCGGCAGGCAGGGCCACGGGCATGCCGATCATCAGCGAGGTCATGGCGGTCGACCAGGTCAGGCGAATGGCAGAGATGGTCGACGTGCTCCAGGTCGGAACCCGGAACATGCAGAACTTCGACCTCCTGCGCGAGCTCGGCAAGGTTGATCGTCCGATTCTGCTCAAGCGCGGTCTCTCGAGCACCATCGACGAGTGGCTTGGTGCTGCCGAGTACATCCTCGCCATCGGCAATCAGCAGGTCATGCTCTGCGAGCGTGGCATTCGAACCTTCGAAACGAGCACGCGCAACACGCTCGACCTGTGCGCGATACCGGTGCTCCGCGAGCTGACCCATCTTCCCGTCATCGTCGATCCGAGCCACGGTACCGGTCACCGCGCCTACGTCGCACCGATGGCGAAAGCCGCGCGCGCCGCGGGCGCTCACGGTCTGCTGATCGAGGTGCATCCAGATCCTGACAGAGCACTCTCGGACGCCGAGCAGAGCCTGTCGTTTCCCGAGTTCCTCGCGCTGATGCGGAGCCTCCAGACCGTCGCGCCGGCTTCCTAACGCTACCGGGGCCGCTCCACCCACAGGAAGCTCGTGAAATTCTCGTCGAGGTCCTGCAGGTTGTCCTCGACCACTCGGAGGCCGTTGAGATCGGCAAGTGTCTTGCTCCCCATCGTCGCGATCGAGGCGGGAAGCTGACCCGCACCGATGAGCTCCGCCACCTTCGCCTGATCGATGAGGTCTCCCTCGCCACTCGTCTGCTTGAGATTCGCGTACTTCTTCTCAAGGTTGGTGCGGCACTGACGCAACACCTGCGGATGCGCCATCACGGTGTCGACCTTGGAGAAGTCGGCCCCGCCGGCGATCATCAACGCGTGTGAGATCTTGATCGCAAACTCCTCGACGATCGCGAAGCGATACCGGGCCATCGCCGTCACCGATTCACCCACCATCCCTCCGACGGAATTGTGAATCGCGAAGACCCCGCGGTCGATCTCCCCCTCATGGAGCGCGCGCAGGACCCGCTCGGTGGTGTGCAGATACACGATCTCGCAGGGGACTTCGGGCGTGCGGCCCAGGTAGTACCGGGCCGCTTCTTCGTTGAAGCTGCCGCGCCCGCCCTGGATGCCGACGACCACGCGGTCGGTGACGGCACGATTCGGGAGCAGGAGATCGAAGACCGAGTCCTGTGCCTCCGACAGGCGCAGGCGCATCGCCTTGGTGTGCGGGTTGAGGGTCTGCAGATCGACGAAGAGCTGCCAGGTGTCGTTGCTCACCTGTGACGTGACGTCCTGCAGCCGCCTGGTGCCCAGCGTGTCGATCGGCGTCGGGGTGAAACCGAAGCGTTCGAGGGTGCGACCGACGAAATGGGTGACGCCCTGGCTCTCCGCCGCCAGTCGATCGTGCTCGTCGGATGACATCGGCACGACAACGAGTCCCTTGGATTCGAAGTAGCGCCTCCATGCGTGCAGGGCGTCGGGCGGCAGGCGGTAGCCGTCGATCACGATCGTCTGACCCTTCATCCCGCTCGCCGCGACACTGTCCGGACCGAACAGCGGATGGGTGAGCAGCGCCTGATAGCCGGCCGGAAGATGACGGGCGAACACCTCGCGCGCGTGCAGCTTCACGGAGAGAACGTCGATGAGCGTTCGCGTCCCGCCGAGGTCCTGAAAGTATGGAAGGTGCTCTTTGATGGTGTCCTCGAACGCGGAGATGGGGATGCTGTAGAAGACGGCGTCGGAGGCGAGCGTGTCGCGCAGCGCTGCGGTGTGCAGTCCCCGGCGCTCGGCTTCCGCGCGCTGCGCCGGGTCGGAGTCGTATGCCCGCAGCGTGAAGTCGTCCTGAAGCATGGACGCCCAGAGGCGTCCAAACCGGCCGAGGCCCACCACGCCGACTGTTGCCGGCAGGGCGCTGGTCATCACCAGGGCTAGTGTACGGATGCGCCACCGGGCCGCTCGATCGCCTCTCGCCGGCGCCGCAGCGCCGAAGACCGGTGCGTCGGTATGGTCTTCGGTTCATGGCGATCCCGGCCGAGCCCTGAGACGAGCGACCGTAGCGCCCGAGACACCGCGCGGCAGCAGATGCCGCGTGCGCTTCGCGAGGAGGTCCGTCTCGTGGGTGACGCACTCGGCCAGGTGATCGCCGAGCACGGCGGCGCCGCGCTGCTCGCGGACGTCGAGTCCCTGCGGGGTACCGTGATACGGGCGCGGTCTCAGGACGAGCGGCGAGGTGGCTACGCCGGCGCGGCGGACACGCTGGTGTCGTCCTGGTCGCTCGATCGCGCCGAGCAGGTGGCGCGTGCCTTCACGTGCTATTTCCACCTCGTCAACCTCGCGGAAGAGCGATACCGGGCTCGTGCGCTCCGTGAGGCCGACTCCGGCGAAGCGGGGCCGGCTGAAGCGCTCACAACTGCTCTCGGAACCGTGCGCGCGGAGCTGGACGGCGAAGGCCTCGACGCACTCCTTGCGACCCTCCGTGTGCACCCGGTGTTCACCGCGCATCCCACCGAGGCGCGCCGCCGAGCCGTGACCTCCGCGCTGCGTCGCGTGGGTGATCAGCTCGAGCGGCTCGCGGACACGCGGTCATCGGAGGC
>Ga0307374_10002620_pt1 | contig 31720 bp, 23 predicted proteins | sample OX3MG_FD_202532 | JGI IMG/M metagenome (GOLD analysis project Ga0307374, IMG submission 202532) | Soil microbial communities from Risofladan, Vaasa, Finland - OX-3 | ecosystem: Environmental > Terrestrial > Soil > Coastal area > Acid sulfate soil | place: Finland: Risofladan, Vaasa | collected... | reverse complement strand
CCTTGGGCGTCTCGCTTCCCGCCACCACGTAGGCAGACGCTCTCCGCCCCGCGGAGAACAACAAAAGCTGCAACATCAGAAAGTTAGCAGCAAAATCGCGACCGAATCTAGGGGGAAGATCCGTCGGAGCGAACCCTTCGACCTTGTAGCCCTCTCGCTCCGCAGCTTCGCGCACTACTGCCAACGAGGTCGTTTTCCCCGAGCCGGCGACGCCTTCCATCGCCGTGACCTGATCCCGGATTGCGAGGATTTGCTCGACCGCTCGCCGCTGGCTCTCGCTCAGATGCGGATGGTCTTTTTCGACTTCTCTGCGCGTATCGGCGCTCACAATGACCGAGTGTTTGTTCTGCCCCGCGCGCATGAGTTGGATCGTGTCTTGCTCATAATCAATCATCTCCTGAGTGGTGAATACTCGGCCCGGTGCACCTGGTTTCTTCTCTACTCCAATGAACTCACCGCCATTGACCCGTTTCTCGAACTCGGACCGAACCTCAGTGAGTGTTGCTTCTCCCATTGAACGCCTCAATGCATCTCGCAGCAGCTCGCGCTCCTCGACTATGGCCTCACGCTCCAAGTTTCTCTCTTTCGAGAACGTCACTGCAGACTTTGCCGTTGTGTGGGGAGCATCGTGCTCAATCTGTTGTGCTCTTTCCTGAGCTGCTCCCACTACGCGCTCCGGCTGGTTCCCGAACACTCCCGCCATCTGCTGGTGGTGCTGTTGGACTTCTTCGTGCGAAAGTTCGAGCTTTGCTTGCCGCGTTTTGTGCGCCGCGATTTGGGCAGCGTCGGCTCCTCGCTGATTCTCCTTTGCGAGATGCTCTTCGATCTGCTGGCGGCGCGGACTCGATGCTGCAAGATATTCTTCGCTATAGCCCTTGATCTCCGGTTGGCCGCTCTTGCCGCGTTCGATTTCGTAACCCAATTCCTTCAAATGCGTGGCTAATTCCGAGCGGTACACTGCCGTCGCATACTGCTGTGTCTTGTAGAGCTCTCGTGGCTGTAGCGCGTAGGTTTCCCCGCGTTCCGTTTCCGTGAGATTGAAGAAAACCACATGCGTATGCAGTTGTGGTGCCGCGTAGCCGTCCACGGGCCTCGCGCTGTCATGCTCGAACTTTGCTGCTGCCCATTTGCCGGTTGCTTCTGCCGGAAGGTTTCCGCCGATCCGGGCTTGGACATATCGTTCTAGCTCATTCAGTGCGATGGCAACGCTTTCTTGATGCGCCTGGCGAACTCGCTCATCTCCGCCAACAAACGCAGTCAGCGATACGCTCTTGGGCGCGGAGAAAGTTGCATCCCAGCCCGCGCGATGCTCCATGGTTCGTATTTTCTGGCCGTGTTCGTCCACGTATTCTCGCGCCGCTTTGTGCCGGACAAGCTGCTCGCCCGTGATCGGATGCTGGCCTTCCGAGAGACGGTGGAAGTGCTCCTCGCTCACTTGGCCTGGTAGTCCCCATTGCTCGGCGAGCCTTCCATGCCATTCGCCGCGTATGTGGTCGTCTTGCGTGTAGTAGTTCTCGCGCGCGTTCGAGAACTCTTCGGCGTGATACGCCTGGGCTTGGCTTGCGCTCAGTGGATTCGAGATGGTCAGCACGGGTTGGCCTCTATTCGAAGAAGTGCTCTTGTGTGGGTGCAGACACTGTTCGGCTCAAGTGATGGTCGTGGGCCTTCTGAATTTCCTGCTCCGTGATTTTCTGCTCGTTGGTTTCGGTCGCTCCGATTGTCGCTGCTGATTTTGGCGGTGTTTCGGCCCGCTTCTTCTCGATGGGGCGTTCGATATACTTCGGCTGTTTAGCCGAAACGTCGATGAATGGGAAGTTCATCCGCACGACAAGATTTCCCTTTTTGAGATACCCGTGCAAGTCGGCAAGCCCACTGATCTCGGAAGCCATGACCAGCGGCTCGACCTGCCGCTCCAAGTTGTAGCTCTTGGTGTTCCGCTGCCGTCCAATCTGTCCGCTTGAACGGCTTTCGCGGAGCCTCTCGATTTCAATCTCGCCAATGGTTTTTGAAATCCACTCTGCTGCGCGGCACTCGCTCGTGCGTAAGAAGACTTTCGTCGCGGGCTGCGACAGCATCGCTTCGGCTTCATGCCCGTAGCGGGTTTCAAGCTGGCTACGGCCCTGAAAGCCGAGCACTACGGGGTTGTTCGACTTGCGGTTCTCGGTGATTGCCGTATGCAATTGTGGCAACCTCTGCAAGCTCGCGAGTTCGTCCAACACAAACCAGACTTTACGCGGGCTGGTCTGTCCTTGATTCATCAGACGCAGTACAAGCGTGTCGAGCCATAAGCTCGTCAGAGGGATAAGCCGCTTGCGCGTTTCGGGCGTGCTCGTGAGGAAAAGCCAACCCTTGCGATGTTTTGACCACTCCATCGCGCTCCAGCGCGTCGCCGTTTCCTTCTCTGAGGGAAGCAATTTCAGAGTGTCGGCGATCATGTTCAGCGAGGCGAGCACGCCGCTTCGCTGCGCCGGTGCCTGCCGATCGATCATCGCCGCATACTCGGTTCCTTTTACTCGCCGGTCAATCTCTTCCTCATGGCACATCCACCAAGCCATCTCCTCGGGTGTTGGCCTGAAGGTCAGAAGGTGCGCGAAGATTTTTCTTGGGCCTTCGACGAAGAATGGATTCTCGTTGTGCCGGTCGGGGAAGAGCGATGCAGCTAACGTCAGTGCCTCCGCGTCGTGCCTCAATTCATCGCCGGGACTCCAATAGGGCATCCGCGCATCGAGCGGATTCAGGATCACGTCGCCACGCTCGGGTGCGTAAAACTCCGGCGTGTAATCAAGCGCCGGGTCGTAGACAATCGCCGTCTCGCCGCGTTGTTCAACCTGCAACAAGATTCTTCGGATGAGAGTGCTCTTGCCGGTCCCGGTATCGCCCATGATGAGGATGTGGCTCGGCTCGATGGCGCGAGGAAGTCTCAGACTCCGCACCTGGCCGAATGCTCTCTGGAGGAAAGTCTGCTTCTGCTCGAAGCCGATGCCGTCCGACCGATTCCTGCGGTTGAATTCCCGCACGGTGACAAGCTCCGGTCCTTTGAGTCGCCGTCCCTCTTTCCGCGCGCGAGCGCGGCTCGCATCCTTCGGGATGGCTACCAGCAAGCCCACAAAGAACACCCCCAAGCCTCCCCAAAGTCCTGGCCTCAAGAAGTCAATGAAGGTCTGATCGCGATAGATCCAATGACCCAAAAACGCATGGAGTCTTGCGTTGTCGTATTGCCCCTGCTGGAATAGAAGCCGTCGGTCTCCCACTCTCACTGCCTCGTCCGTGAGTGCAAACGTGGTCTCGCCATTAGCAGTCGTTACGGGCATCACTTCTTCGTCGAGCGCCAGTCGGCTGCCTTTCCGGTTCACGACATTCAGCAACACATAGCGGTCAGTTTTTGAGAGGTTAATCTCGGCGCGGAGTCCGCTGCGGATGTACGCCTTCAAATAGAACCGCTGCAAAGGCGTCAGCACATAGGCATAGCGATAGGCGCAGGTCGCAGCCACGCTGAGGACTGCCAAAAACAGTGTGGCAATCGCCCACGCCGCTTTCGGATTCGGCCACTCGCCCGCATACTGATTTCGGCCCCATTCCCGGCTCATTTCGCACCCCTTGTTGCCATCGCGAGACGCTCCTGCGCCTTGCGGAATTTGCCTTGATCTGCGCGCTCGATGAGCCGCTGCATTTCGTCGGGCGTCAGGGTCTCTCCCTGGGCCAGTTTGTAGAACGCATTCAGGAGGATCGTCCGCAGTGCAATCACTTCTGAAAGCACGGTCTCTTCGACCGGCTTTGCTTTGCGTCCATTCGCTCGCTCCAGCAGCACGTCGCGACACCACTCGCCCAGCGTCAAACCTTCACGCTCGGCGACGGCAACAAGCTGTTCATATTCGGCATCGTTCATCTTGCAGCCTACGGTGCGATTCCGCAGTTGATCTGTCGCCATATGATGAACCTCCGGCAAAGAATTTCACCGAAAACAAGTCGTTCGCGCTCGGGCGAGCAGAATCAATAAGTTAACGCAGAGCGCCGGAAGTTAACCGCCAGCGCCCGCAATTTGCTAACTCGCGGCGCGAGAACACGTTAACCAAGAGCGCCGCGCGGCGCTTTGCAGTACCCACTTTGGGGTGGCGTGTCCACAAAACTTCCGGTGCCGAAGGCACCGCGCCTTTCGGGTCTGGGGCTATGCCGACGATGCGGCCACATCGCCGCGTCTCTTCCGGCTGTAGCTGCGAAGAAGCGCACCATCACAGCTCACCGTATTCGAGTATCAGCGCGTCCCAGGCCATACGGATTTCGGTAAGCTCCCAGGCGCGGCGGAACAGCGTTTGAACCGCCTTCCACTCCTTCTCCGAGAAGCCGAATGTGATGCCGTTCTGGTGAGCGCGAAACCAGAAGTCCCGATCCTTCCCCTTGCCATCCTCGGACGCTGCCACATAGCCCAGGAAGTGCTCACCCTCCCAGCGGCGAGTCGGGCTGTCCGGGGCAAGCGCGGCAAGCATGGCTCGAAACTCAGTGATTTTCGGATAGCCGTTGATCGGGTACATCGGGCCGCGAGGACCGGGGAAACTCAGAAGTAGGAAAATGTCGTTGCCCTCTCCCCGATTAAACGAGAGCGTGAAGTCCCCCTCTTTGATGGAGGGAATCGGCGGCTGATAGAAGGAATCCTGACTCGTGGACTTCGCTCGGAGCGGCTGTTGTGTGAGGCAGTAGTGGCCTCGTGCGGCGAGCCGCCACAACGCCGGCCAGAAGGGACGGAGGGCTCGGTTTACCGTATCGGTTGCGGGGAGCTTTTCGTCCTCAAGTAGGATATGCAGATTGCGGGCTGCCAGAAAGGTGTCCCACTTTACCGCCGAATCGCTGAGGCGCTTGCGAGTTTCGGCCACCGTCCGGCGGACCATCTCTGGAGTTACACGCTCCGAATCCTCTGGTCCCTTTGTTTTCGCAGGGCGACACTCGGAAGGCAAATTGCTCACGTAATAAGAGTCGCGAACGGAAGTACGTTCTGTCCGCAGGTCATAAACTGCAAGGAAAGCGTCGAGGACGGCGACAAGAGATTCGCTGGAGACAGGATTGGGGGTCCTGCCGGAATAGGTTTCCAATCCCTTCTGCACAAAGTGCGCGAGCAGTATCCACTCGGCCCTCGACAAGATGTGCTGAGCTTCTCCCTTTCTGCGAACCTGCAGAAGTGCTTCGGTCGGCTCCGCCATCAGGTCTGCGACCTCGAAGCGATCTTCGCGAGCAGACTCAAGGAGTTGCTTGGCAATCTCCGAAGTCGAGACACTCTCCCCGGTCTTCGAGGACATGAGTTGCTTCGCTCGCTCCAAACGCTGGCGCAAGGCTTCGCTGATCCGAACCGAGAGGGTTTGCTGCTGGGGTTTGTCAGTCATATTGGTTGCTCCCTTCGACCATGAAAATACAATCCAAGAGTTTGTATCGAAACACTATTGACATATTACATTTACTAGGCTATGGTGTCAATATGATCTTTTCAGGCGCTTCGGTTCAGTCAAAAGAGCCACAGGTGGGGGGAAGATCAGTAAGCATCCAGGACAGCCATCAATACGGAGTCGCAACGACAGATCGCGATAGGCCAAGACACGCCAGTGGTTCGGCCAGCCGCTCGGACAGTCGGCGTCGATTTCGTTCCTTCCAAGGAGTTGCGTGCGGGCAATGGGCGTACCATCACAAATCGAGACCTCGGTGCACATCGAGCGGCACTATGCCGTTACGGAAATCGCCGAAATGTGGAATTTGAGTGCTGATAAAGTTCGTGAACTTTTCGAGGATGAGCCCGGTGTGCTTGTGATCGGCGAACGGAGTCCAAGGCACAAGAGACGGTATGTCACGCTGCGCATTCCTCAAACTGTGGTCGAACGAGTTCATTGTCGTCTATCATCAAAGTCCGGCGTCCGGTAGGAGTGTTCCACGATGCTGACCATCTATCGCCGTCACCGCAAGAACTGCAAGCAATGCGCAAAGGGTCGGAAACACCGACACTGCCAATGCCCCATTTGGGTTGACGGAGCACTTGGCGGGAAAGACCTGCGCGAGTCTTTGAAGCTCCGCGACTGGCAGCGAGCACAAAACCTGATCCGCGAATGGGAAGCCGAGGACCGCCGCACAGTCCAGCAGGAACACCAGGTCACGATTAAGGATGCTCATACGAAGTTCATTGCCGACGCGGAAGCGCGGAAACTCAACGATGCCACGCTGAACAAATACCGCCTACTCTTCCGACAGCTTGACGGTTTCGCGGAAACATACAAGCTGCAATTCCTCAAGCAGCTAGACCTAGACGCGCTTGCAACATTTCGCGCAACGTGGACGCAGGGGCCGCGCACAAGCCTCAAGAAGCTGGAACGGCTCAGGGCGTTCATGCGCTTCGCCGAAAAGAGAAAATGGATTGACAATAATCCGGCAACTGAACTGAAAGCTCCGAAGGTTCCCAACAAGCCGACAATGCCTTTCACGCGGGAAGAGATGATTCGCATTTTTGCCGCGCTTGAACCTTACGGCAAAAGCGCGGGAATTCGTAACGCGCAACGGCTACGCGCCTTCGTTTTGTTGCTGCGATATTCGGGATTGAGGATCGGGGATGCGACGCAGCTTGAAGTAGGCCGCCTTCACGGGAACAAGGTGTTACTGCACACGCAAAAGACCGGGGTACCTGTTTATTGTGTTCTACCTGATGTGGTCATTGCAGCGTTGGACGCAGCGCCGCGCTCAAGCGAGCGCTACTTCTTCTGGACGGGCGCATCAACGGTCCACAGTGCGAAGGGAAAATGGCAGCGCAGATTACAACGCCTCTTTGAATTTGCGAAGGTGCCAACTGGCCACGCGCATAGACTCCGCGATACGTTCGCTGTTGAATTGCTGCTCGCGGGTGTCCCGCTCGATAGAGTCTCGATACTTCTCGGACACAGCAGCATTCGGATCACGGAGCGTCACTACGCCCCGTGGACGCGTTCACGGCAAGAGCAAATCGAGGCCGATCTGAGGGCTGCTTGGAGCAACGATCCTGTGATAGGAGAGGTACACGCGGGGTACACGGCGAAACGCGCGGCTCGAACTCGTGTGTTTTCAAAGAGAAGGATTGGTAGGGGCGGTGGGGATCGAAAACAATGTCGATTGGAATTTCAAGGACTTAGAAGAAATGCTAGGGAACGCTAAAGCATTGAAAAGGAACAATGGGGAACACCAAGGAATCCTTATTGGCCCCTCAATGGCCCCTCGTTTTTTCGCGTCGATGAAATTCGGTTGTAGTGGGCTTTTCGCCTACTGCCCTTGACACAAAGTCGGCTTCGGGCCCAAATTTTGCGGCGCGGATGGCAAGCCGACACAGCATGGAGCAGTTTACTCGGAGTCGTCGCAGTGGTGATTTGCTTCGAGCGGCGCTCGCAGAGAGATGAAGATACTGTGCTGGCATCGGAATTTGGCCAGGAATTCGAGGCTTGCTAGCGGCGGACGGAGAGGTTTCTGCCACGCCTGATTTGAACCGACGGGCTGCGTCGCCGGATTCGCTGATTCGTGCTAAATTGTATGCATGGAAATCACTCTCAAGATATCTGACGAAATCGCTGCCCGAGCCAAAGCGCGTGGGTTGAAGGTCGAGGCATACATCGAAGAGATTCTAGCGCAGCAAGTGGGGGCGGAGCCTTCGGGACCCCATAGGCCACAGACTCCTGCCGAGATACGTGCGTGGTTGGACTCGCTCGCTCAGTTTTCAGACAAGATTCCACCTTTGCCCGAAACGATCTCTCGCGAATGGATTTATCAGGAACACAACTAAATGGCGATTGCTTCGTGTCTCGTAGATACGAACATTCTGCTGCGCATCACACGCCGCTCCGATCCTCAGCACAAGATGGTTGATAAAGCCCTCGCGCTTCTCGCGGGACAGAGCACAACCCTTTACTACACGCACCAAAACATCGCAGAACTTTGGAATGCGATGACCCGCCCCGTCGAACGCAACGGCCTCGGGTTGTCAATTGCTGAGACTGAACGCGAGGTACGCGCCATCGAGTCTGGAATGGGCTTACTACCAGACAGTGAGGCGGTCTATCGGGAATGGCGGAGGATTGTAGTTAAGTACAGCGTCTCCGGTGTACAGGTGCACGATGCGCGCCTGGCAGCGGCGATGTACGTTCACGGCGTCAGCCACATCCTCACGCTGAACGTGGCGGACTTTAGTCGATTCGACGGCCTCACGACAGTGCACCCAGATAGCGTCAAAGTGTGAATCTAGCCTCCTCTTTCTGGAGGCAGAGGCTTGTCGGGCGTGATGGCCGCGATGATTTCGGCGGCGGTGCGCTGTACGAGTTCGAGGCTCTCAAGCAGCACAGCGGCGTCGCCATTCCACAACGAGATGTAATCCGCGCTCACCGTTCCGGTCTCAAGACCGATAGCCTGGCACACCACAAACGCGACGGCCTCGGCTTCCGTCTCACGGATGCGCTTCGTTGTGCTTGCGCGGCGCTCGGCGCGGTGAAGCCGCTCGTGGGCTAGCTCATGTACCAGCGTTGCTGCGGTTTCAGCCGGGGACTGGCCGGGGAGCAGCTTAATCTTCCCACCTTCTGAGACGCCCTTCGCGGGGGCGATGTCCTCCGAATATTCCAGCGCAATGCCTTGCTCCCGAACGAACTGTTCGAGCCGCTCGTGATGCGCACCCGGATCGCCGTTGATGCTGCCGATTTGGGGCAACGCATTTCCTGCTGTCATGCTCTCGTCGAAAACATAAGCAGCCCGGAAGCCCGTCAGTGCGCGGGAGTCGTTGGAATCCAGCTTGGCATTTTTCGCTTCATTGCTTTCGTTCGTGCGGCGACGAAAAACAGGGGCAAGGATCATGATTCCTTTTTCGCCCTTCTTGACGTAACGTCCTAGGGATTTCCAGGTCTGATACCCGGCCACGTGTGTTGCATGGGGGCAGGCCCGCGCGATAAGCATCACGTTGAAAAAACTGTAGCGGTGGAATCTGCCCATAGCCGCGAGATAATTCGTCAGCGTTTCACTGCGACCGGAATTGAGTGCTGCAACTAACTCCTCGATTGCCTTGCTTGTGATTTGTTTGATTTGTTCTGATTTCATTTTCTTGTCCTTTCGGTGAGTTGAGATTCGGTCCCTTCAACCAGGCACAGGGACCGAATCGAAACGCATTCACCGGAAGGGCAAAAAGGAAGTGACTCGCAGTTTGCGGCTTGAGCGGATTGCAATGGGCGTGACAGATCGCCGGTTTATCTGGCGCGACCGTTGCTAGCGGAGGCCGGATGGAGAATCAATTGTGGATCGTTATCGAATTGCTTAGTTATCGAGAATTGTCATGGGGCAAGCTCCTAGACAGAGTCGAGCACCGTGGTAGAATTTCCGAGACTCACCGGCAGATTTTGTGCCATGTTTCGTGGCATTTGAAACAAATGTGAGGGAGTATGCTGGCTCGCATCGCGTGCGACTGTGCGTATGACGATGTGCGCATTGACTATCGCATAGGAGTGCCGGTGAGTCGCCCTTACTTTGACGCATGTCCAGACTTGTCACTCTGAAGGCAGCAAAATCGCTGAGCGACGTGGCGAAGTTGCTGGATTTCAAGCCGAAGGCCGTCTCGTTTATTTTGTACAAGCAGCCTGAGGCGACGAAGTACAAGACCTTCCAAATTCCCAAACGGAACGGCGGGCAACGAACGATCAAGGCACCTGTTGATGCCCTAAAGCTCCTGCAGCGCAAACTATCCGAATTACTTCAGGACTGCGTTGACGAAATAAATAGCGACAAGCAGCGTAAGGATCGGACGGCCCACGGCTTCAAGCGCAAGCGGTCCATCATCACAAACGCCCGCCAGCACCGCCATCGCCGGTGGATCTTCAATCTCGACCTGGAGGACTTCTTTCCATCAATTAACTTCGGGCGGGTGCGCGGTTTTCTGTTGAAGAACCGAGACTTCGAGTTGCACGAAAAAGCCGCGACTGTGATCGCACAGATTGCGTGTCACGAAAATTCGCTGCCGCAAGGAAGCCCCTGCTCGCCAGTCATCTCCAATCTGGTCGCGCATTTGCTCGACATGCGACTGGTAAAGCTGGCATCCGAGGTCGGATGCACGTATTCCCGATACGCAGACGACCTCACGTTCTCGACCAACAAGAAGGAGTTTCCTGCGGACATCGCCGGGTCGTCGGGTGCCGAGGGCGCTGCCTTCCATTTGTGGTTGCCCGGTGAAGCATTACAGAAGACCATTGAGCGCACCGGCTTTCGCATCAATGCGAAAAAGACACACCAGATGTATCGAGCTTCGCGACAGGATGTAACTGGCCTTGTCGTCAACAAGAAGATCAATGTCCGATGGGAGTACCGCCACAACGTACGCGCGATGGTCCATAGCCTCGTTAAAACGGGGGCGTTCCAAATCCTTGGCGTGACATACAAGGACGGACAAGCGCTCCTGGAAAAAAGGGCAGGTACGCTGAACGAGCTTCACGGCATGCTGGGATTTATCGACAGCATCGACGTCTACAACAAGACTCACACTTCGGATGCGCTGCCCCACGAGAGGTCATCAAACGAGAAGGTCTATCGAGAGTTCTTGATCTACAGCACTTTCTACGCAGCCCAAACTCCCGTGGTCATCTGCGAGGGGGAGACCGACAACATCTACCTCACGCATGCGATCCGAAACCTCGCGGCAGAATTTCCTGCCCTAGCTGAGGTGATGCCGGACAAAAAGATTCGTCTAAAAGTCAGGCTCTACAAATATCCGAAAACAAGCACAGCGCGGCTCCTCGACCTCAAGGACGGCGGCAGCAGCGTGCTGAGCAATTTCATCGGGGCGTACAAGACGGAGACCAAACATTTCGCCGGCCCCGGACTGACAGAGCCTGTGGTCATTTTGTATGACAACGACGACGGTGCCAAAAGCATCCGAAAGACTATAAAGAATGTCTCCAACGTAATGCCCACGGGAGCCGAGCCCTTTGTTCACGTTATCAAGAACCTGTACGCCGTGCCGACGCCACTTGGAGCCAGCGGAACTCCGTCGAAGATCGAGGACTTTTTCGATGCTTCAATCAAGGCGACGGTGATTGGCGGCAAGGCGTTCCACGCAGGCGATGGTTTCGATACGGACAAGCACTACAGTAAGAAGATTTTTGCCCATAAAGTTGTAAGACCGAAGGCCGATACGATCGATTTCTCTGCTTTTCGCCCGCTCCTGACAAACCTGGTTGCTGCTATCAACAAACACAAAGCGTCAGTTGTTCGTTAGCTCTCGGCGAGCCGCATGCTCTACAGGAGATAGGCTCGGGATGTTCTGAGTGCCGTTAGAGTAGACTCAGCACGTTCCGCGAATCGCAATCAAGCGTCCGTCAACGAGTGGAGACTGCTTTTGTTTTAGTCTCGTTCATTGCATCGGAAGGCAGTTCAGCATATAAGCATTACAATGCACCCGAAGAGGGCACTGGTTCTTCGGAGGAAAACATGCAAGTCTCACTGCCATTAACACTGGGAGTCGTAATCGGGTTCGTCATTGGGTGGTTGGTGGCAGCATCAAAGTGGCGGACAGCACTATCCCACTACAAAATCCAGGCTGAAGCAAATTTGAAAGTTGGGGAGAGCACTATTTTGGAAGTCCGAAGAAACCTTGCGGAAACGAAGAGCGATTCGGATACAAAAGTCAAAGAAATCTCAAGTCTTCAGCAATTATTGAAAGGGGAGGCCGAGCAAAAAGCTGCGGCTCAGGCCGAATTGAAAGAAGCACGCACTAACCTCGAAGATTTGGGGCGAGTTCGTGATGAATTGAATGCGGAGACCCGAGTTCGAGTAGCAGCGGAAACAAAGCTCGCGGAATCACAAGCAAATCTGGCAGAACAGAAAAGACTGCTCGAAGAAGCAAAGGTTAAACTCGCAGATACGTTCAATGCGTTGTCAGCAGAAGCTCTCAAGAGCAACAATCAAGCGTTTCTGGCACTTGCCAAGAGCACATTTGAAACCATTCAGGCACAGGCCAAGGGCGAACTCGACGCGCGGCAACAGGCTATCGATGGCCTCATAGCTCCGCTCAAGGAGTCTCTGGACAGATATGAGGAACAGATAAAAGAAATGGAAATGACGCGCCAGACTGCCTATGGCTCCCTTGATGAACAACTGAAGACACTTGCCAACGCGAACCAACAGCTTCAAAAAGAAACCGGAAGTTTGGTAACAGCATTGCGGAATCCACAGGTCCGTGGGCGCTGGGGCGAAATGACACTTCGGAGGGCTGCCGAACTTGCTGGGATGGTTGACCGTTGCGATTTCAATGAGCAAGAAACCTTGGAAAGCGATGGCAATCGGCAACGCCCGGACATGATTGTGAATTTGCCGGGGAATCGCCGAATTGCAGTGGATGCTAAGGTGCCGCTCCAAGCGTTCCTCGATGCGATATCTGCGCCAACAGAGGAACAACGCAAAGTTGAATTGGCAAAGCATGGGCAGCTTGTTCGAAATCACATGAATCAATTGGCCTTTCGGGGGTACTGGGAGCAATTTAGTCAAGCACCGGAGATCGTGGTTTTGTTTCTTCCCGGAGAATCCTTCTTCGCCGCTGCTGCAGAACAAGATCGCACACTAATCGAAGACGGTATGGAAAAACGAGTGATCCTCGCCACGCCGACCACACTCATTGCTCTCCTTCGTGCCATCGCTTACGGCTGGCGTCAGGAAGACATCGCGAAAAATGCGCAAGAAATCTGTGACCTTGGGAAGCAGCTTCACGACCGGATCAGAACTTTTGTCGGACATTTCGACGGCGTTGGTGCAGCACTCAAAAGGGCGGTCGACGCATTTAACAGCGCGCGAGGGTCGCTGGAAAGCAGGGTGTTGCCGGGAGCAAGGAAGTTCAAGGAGCTAAAGGCCGCTACGGGTGAGGAAATTGTCGAGGTTGACCCCATTGACGAACTGCCAACATCTCTAACTGCGGCAGAGCCAAGCGAACCCATCTGATTCCCTCAGAATGCTGAAGGGGACGCGGCGCTGGGTGGTAACGGCTTTGAGCACGCTCGCCATCGTCGGTCATTGACTGGAAACGACTAGATAGCAACAATATACAGTTCAATGGAACTAAATTTCCTTGGTGTAGGTGTTGAGCGTTACAGGATCGCACCCTTTGGGCTTTCGTTTTTCGGATGGTTATGGAAGAAGAGCCAGTCTCGACACAGCAGCCCGAGTCCGTCGAAGGACTTGTGCGAACGACAGTCGACCGATATCGCTCGAAGCTGCTCGACCTGAGCAGCCGAAATCCGCTTGTTAATTTTCGGCATTCGGAACGCTCGCGTTCCCACATCCGTGTTGTCAACGAGATTCCCGAAATCCTCTTCGCCAAATTGGAGGCTGGACGCGAACTTACGTTCGAACCAGTCCCTGATCCAATTCTTATCCCTGATGAAGAATTGGCGCCCGATTTCGAAGCGGCTTTGCGTAAAGCAAAGCGCACGGACGAGGAATATCAAGGAGGGTTAACGAAGCTCGGACCTAACCCCTCTGAACGCCAAAGAAGAAAACTCGAGCGGCAGTTGCGGGATCGCTTGCGTCTAGAGTTGGGTTTGCAACCATTCACGCCGACGCTCGATCCTCAGGCGCGGGCACGAGAAGTTGGAATCAATCCCGCCTTCGATCTTCCTCGCAACAACGGGCAGACCGATCGCCATTTTCGTGACTTGGATATCCAGACGCTTTTCTTTCGCGAGGACCTTGACCGCAAACTCTCAGCTCTTCGGGATTCAGCGCGGGTTCTTTTGAACGATGCGGGGCTTAATGCCCTCTACTGCGCGTTCGGATTTCTCGAATACTACGTGAGCGCCGCGACCGATGAAAGGAGGATTGCTCCATTAGTTTTCTATCCCGTCGAACTGGATCGAGTGCTTCAAGATGGCGAGTACCGGTATTTTATCCGACCGACGAATGGCGAAATCGAAATCAACGTTGCGTTAGCGGAGCTGCTTCGTCAGGAGTTGGCATTGGAATTGCCCCAATGGAAGGACGCAGAGAACGATTCATCCGCACTGGAACTGTTCTTTTCCAACCTTGAAAATGTCATTTCAAAGCGTCCCGAATGGCAGTTGAGGCGATACGTCACGGTCGGGCTTTTCACGTTTTCGACCCTGGTAATGTACAAAGACATCGAACTGCAAAAGTGGACCACAATAGGTGCGCCGCTTGAAAAACACGATCTTTTGCGAACGTTAGTCGCTGGCGCGGAAGTACGCGCTAGTCGATTTGCGGAGGATTATGCGATTGATGAGGTAAAGGACCGTGATGTTCTGCTTGTTACTGATGCGGACTCATCGCAACACAGCGCGGTGATTGATGTGCTCACAGGCAAGAATTGTGTCATCCAGGGGCCACCTGGTACGGGCAAATCTCAAACAATTACGAACATCATCGCTGCTGCTTTATACGCGGGCAAATCCGTTTTGTTTGTAGCAGAAAAAATGGCTGCTCTTGAAGTCGTTGCCAAGCGTCTCCGCGCAGCGAGCGTGGGACAGTTTTGCCTTGAGTTGCATTCCACAAAGACGAACAAGGCCGCGCTTCTCGGATCGCTGTCAAGCCGCCTGGATTATCAATCGCCAAGGCCGCCGTCCCAGCGAATTCAAAGCAATCTTGAGGCCCTCGAACGCGCAAAAAAGGAGCTGATCTATTATGTTCAGAAAACCAATGAGTCTGCCGGCCAGACAGGACTCACGGTACATGAAGTCTTGGTGGGGAGCGCTAAGCGAGAAACCGCAAGGAATCAACTCCCGATAACCTTATCAGCAGCTCGCCTGGCTAGCGCGCTCAATATTACCCAGCATCAAAGGGCCGAGATGTTAGCAGCCGCTGCCACTGTGGAAGTCCAACTTGCTCCATTGGCAGCTCACGGTTGTCTCAAAGAACATCCCTGGCGCGGATTTCAGAACATCGAAATCACCGATTTTGAGACTGATGAAATGCTGTCGCGGCTGAGAGTCTGGACGAACGCTATGGAGTCGATTGCCCTAAGCATCGATGCTATTGGGGAAACCAGCGTCACTTCTTTTCCCCAAGATGTAAACAGCCTCCAGAAAGTCTGCGACGCTGTCGTCAGCCTATCGCTACCGGGTATCAGTGTGATCCCATCCGTCTTATCGAGACTCAATCGGGTCGATGCGCGCAAGATAATTGACGAAATCGTTGAAACAGTCCAGATGGTCGTCTCTGCCGAGTCCGATTTAAGGCAATACACGGCAAATCCCGCTTCAGTGGTGTCTGTTGGAAGTACCCGTCTGGCAAGTGTGGTCCACGGCTTAGATGAGACTGACATTCGGTGTTGCACGGTTGGCACACTGAAGGAGGTGCTCTCCAGGACTCAAGAAACACGGAGGAAACTCGGCAAAGCTCAGCAAGCGGCGGAGGCTCTTCTCCGGGCTTTTAATTTGTCCTCAGAGAACATCGAGAGCATTCGCGCAGTAACTGTCGGGGCAGAATTGTTGCGCGAGCTGGAGCGCGAGGCCTGGTCCTCGCGGACGAAAGCAGTGCTTGGCGAACCCAGCGCGACGGCCCTCAAAGCCGCCGAGACTCGCTGCAGGAATCTTATTGGCATACGCGAAACGCTGGAAGCGAAATTTGATTTGGCTTCGTTGCCAGGAGGCGTTGAACTGCCTCGTTACGCCTTTGCAATCAAGACGACGAACGCGTTCCTCGCACCCTTTAATCGTGATTGTCGCGAAGGAAAGAAGGTTTACAGGTTCGCAGCGCGACACCCCGAGAGGCGGGTATCGAGACTTGAGATTGCGGACGATTTGAGGCAATGCGCGCAGTACCTAACTGACGAAAAGCAATTCCTAACCGATCAGTCCATTCGGTCGCTCTGCGGTCAGGATTTTAACGGTCTTCGCACGCCTTTCAAGAAATTGATTGGGCTTAACACCTGGGCAGCAAGATTGACCTCTTCTCTTTCACTGTACGGACAGGTAGGCGAAAAAGTCAGAAATGTGCTGTTCACCGGAACAATCGATGAGCTAGAGGCAGTCGCTGCACAGACAACGACTGAGAACTATGCTGCGCTGAAATCGATAGTCGATACTTATGCAGAAGGACATGTCGTTTCCCTTCAAGTTCTCCAAGAACGTGAAGCAATTCGGGAAGCTCGCCTAAATGAAGCAATTGCAACGTTAACGGAGGCTGAGATTCTGAGCGGCACAGAACTTGAGAGTCTGAGATTGGCGAGTGCTCTCACAAGGCGAATCGAAGAGAAGGCTGCGGAAATTGAGCGAGATCCTCGCGTGCGATCATTATTGGCTGGAAGCATCGCCGAAATGAAGGCTGCCCTCGGTGATCTCAAGGCCACGTCCTCGTATGCCAAGTTACTGGCGCAACTTCCGGTGCCGACATCGCTCATCGATTGGTTCTTCGCTTCGGTCGAAAACGTGAAGAGTGGCCGCGAAAAGTTCATGGCACTAGCAGCCAAGATTGAGCAGAACAAACAGGCCGTCACAAGATTCGACGAATTCGCGAATCTCGATCCGACGCTGTGGTGCGGCAAAGGAGATCTCGACGATTCGCCACTCGCGACACTTATTGAGCGATGTAAACGTGCGGCTGCTGTCCCGTTGGCATTGCGTGATTACGTGAGCTTCTTACTTGCTGAGGATACTGCTTGCGATGCTGGTCTTGGCCCGGTTCTCAAGGCGTATTTAGAGGCGGAAGCTGATTATCGAGACCTTGAACAAGCTGCTGATCTCGTTTTTTATCGTTCGGCGTCGGAACAAATCCTTAACGACGATCCAAGATTGAAGCGCCACACCGGTGCAACCCACGATCAACTCAGAAGGCAATATCAGCAACTTGATCGGGAATTCCTGAAATTGCGCCAAACGTTGCTGTGTGCACAACTAGCTGAGCGCCCGATACCTGAGGGGAACTATCTCGGGAAGGTTGGAGACCTGACAGAACTTGCTCTAGTCCAACACCTAGCGGGGCAAGCTCGCCCGCGAATCGCAATCCGTGAGTTGTTCCGCCGCGCAAGCAAGGCAATTCAGGCCCTAATGCCGTGTTGGATGATGAGTCCAATGTCGGTGGCCCAATTTTTGCAACCTGGCGCTGTCGTGTTTGACCTCGTGGTGATGGATGAAGCATCGCAGATCAGGCCAGAGGAGGCATTGGGAGCAATCGTCCGGGGCAAACAGCTCACCGTGGTCGGAGATCAAATGCAGTTGCCGCCGACGCCTTTCTTTCAGAAGCTTTCTTTGGACGGAGGTGCGGAGGACGATGACGAAGAAGCGCTCGATGTAAAGCAGGAGTCGGTCTTAGAGGCCGCTGCTGCTCGCTTTTATCCCGTGAGGCGCTTGAAGTGGCACTACCGCTCCGAACACGGTTCGCTGATTTCGTTTTCTAATCGAGAATTCTACGAAGGCGACCTTACAGTCTTTCCTTCTCCCCACCATGACCATCCGCATTATGGAGTGAAGCTTGTTGAGGTCGGTGGTCGTTACAACGCTGGAACGAATGAATCTGAAGTCAACGCCATCGTTGAGGGAGCACTTGATTTCATGGCACACCATACGGATCAATCGCTCGGACTTGTGGCCGTCAACAGTAAGCAAGCTGACCTCATCCGCGAGCGGATGGACAAGGCTTTTGCGGAGAATCCGCAGGCGGAGGCATATCGAGCAAGATGGGAGTCGGAACTTGAATCGTTCTTTGTAAAGAATCTGGAAAACGTTCAAGGGGACGAACGAGACGCAATCTTTATTTCGACCGTGTACGGGCCTGACCAGAATGGGAATTTCTATCAACGCTTCGGTCCTATCAACAGCGAATACGGGCATCGACGCCTGAATGTGCTCTTTACTCGCGCCAAAAAAAAGGTCGTCTTATTCACCTCAATGAAACCGGAGGAAATCCAGGACGAAGGCAAAAACTGGGGCGTTCGTGCCTTAAAGGGTTACATCCAGTTTGCGCGCGACGGGTATACAGCCTTGCCAGAGCGAGGTGACAGAGAGTGTGACAGCGAATTCGAACAATGGGTGATGGACTCGCTGCGTGCGTCCGGGTTCGAAACAGTGCCTCAACTCGGATTCGCCGGATACAGGATTGACATTGCGGTGAAGCATCCTCGCAATCCCGGAATATTTCTGTGCGGGATTGAATGTGATGGTGCCGCATATCATAGCGCTCGGTCGGTTCGCGAGCGAGATCGGCTCCGTCAAGAAATTCTTGAGCGGCTTGGCTGGCGCATTTACCGGATTTGGTCCACTGACTGGTTTCGGAATCCTGGTCTTGAAATGTCGAAGCTGCTCGGCTACTTGCAAAAACTTGCGGACGGGGCGGCCTCGTGATCGAGGCAATGGTTGTCTCAGTTCGGAGGTTCGGATAAATGACGGGGCGAAATCAACGATTGATATCTGCGTCGGTGGGACAATCCTTTTGCGGGTCAAAGCCCGCAGGAAGCCGCTTGGCATCTGCTTTATCCAGAATGAATTCGCCATTTTCAACGGCACCACCGGGGGATTGGACACGGTAGCTTCCTGATATTCGGTTGCCGCTGAGTTCACCGTCAAAATGAATCCAAGGGGGACCAGTTACGTCAAATTGAACCAGAGTGCCATTGACCGCACCAAACAGTGGTCCGCTGCCGTACAACGGCTTCCGAACGACCATGCAGCCAGAGATCGTGCTATGGTTCTCCTCGATGAAAATTCCGAAATTTGCTTCCAGGTCGGCGGTCAAATTGTGCACCGTGCCAAGAAAAGTGCCTGTCAGGGATCGCGTCGATTCCGGTCGCGTGGCCGTCTGTTGGGCATTATCCGAGGATTGATGTTGCGATTTCCTTGCGGTCGATAAGTGCTGCTCCCAATACAATTGTTGGAGCGAGACATCCATCTGGCGCGTTTCAACAGTCGCAATCTCGCCGGCGGGGATGGCGAAGTTCAGATTCTGCCCCTCAACCAACTGAAACGTTGAGATTGCAACGACCTGGCCGTCAAGATTGAGAACAGGTCCACCAGATGAACCCGGCGAAATCGGAGCGCTGATTTGGAAAAATTGTTGTCCACCGTCCGTACGTATGGCGCTGACGATGCCGTCGGAAACGCTGTTCGTAAGCCCCTCGGGACTTCCGATGGTTGCGATGCGATCTCCAACTTGCACCTCATCGGGTGCCACCGTTAGGAAAGGCAAATCTTTCGCCTGTTCGACGCCAGTTGGCGTTTTCCGCCCGAGCTGAAAAATCGCGATGTCTCGGTCGGGATCGTACGCTTGGATTTCAATGAGGTTGTACAAGCGCCCATTACCGAGTTTCGCGTCAGCGGAGTACGAACCGTTGACCACGTGAAAGTTAGTAACGCCGACGCCATTGCTGGCGATAAGGAAACCGCTACCCTGAGCAACCGCCTTGCCTCGCGTATCGTAAGTATAAAGCGTCACTACAGCGGGAATCCGACTGATGATCGGGTCGAGAGACGCACCCTGATTCTGATTGGACGGAACCGAGGGCGATTGTGCTTTTGGATGTGTGAAATGATAACCGCCAACAACCATGCCCACCAGCAGACATAGCGTGATAACGGCCAGACGTGGAGCTTGAACCTTGCCGGTGCGCAAGACCCGAGTCTTGGCCATGTAATCATGAAGAGCTAGGTGCTCCTTGCTTAGGATCATCAGGTAGCCGATGCCGAATATGGCTAGAGAGGCCAGCTTGCCAACGGTCTCGCGAAAATAATGCTGGCGTCGGCTTTTAACGGGGATCGATAGACCTACTAGGCTTTTTCCAATACTGCCCTTCAATTGGTACCCCAACTCCGTAAGGCCAGCCCAGATGACGAGACTTAACCACCATTTCAAACCCAACCAAATAAGAAGCGCGCTCAGCGCGAGCCATATAGGTATGTCTACAGAGGCGGCGCAAAACCGCTCCAACGAACCGGCGGGATTGGCAGCGACAACGCTCCCACAGGAAGCGCAAAAGGCCTCTCCCGCGAGAAGTATTTTGCGGCACTGCGGACATACGGTTTGCTGACTCATTTGTCGCCAATTTGGGTCAGCAATTGCGATGCTTGGTTGTCCAAGGCAGCGATGTCACTGTCGAGGAATCGCAGTTGGGATTTTAATTCGTCTGGGCGATCTGATGTAGGGTCGTAGTTCAATATGAGATTGGCTTCTTGCCTTAACTTCGCAGATTGCCCTGCCCGAAGTTCGTAGACTTTTAGTAAAATAGCGTACTGCTGCTTTTCGGAAACAGAGTTTGCGAGGTTTTGGGAAATGAAGTCGTGTAGGAGTGACTCCATCTGGCGGACGTCGGCATCATATGAGTCGAGCTGAGTTAGTTCTTCGCGCATATTCGCCTGCCACGCATAAAGAGTCGCGGGATTCTGACTCATCAGTTGATTGCTGGAGGCCAACTCGTTTTGAATCTTGGTTCCTAGGGAATCGGTTTGTCCAATGAGGGTCTGCCGAGCCTTGGTTCGGCCATTTACATACTCTCCCCATGCGACTAAGCCTACGTCCAAAACGAGTCCAACCACAACGAAAGCTAGAAGCGCCCTCGTTAGCGTCCGCTGAGTTTTTCGTCTGCTCACCACGGTGGACGCCATTTCATCGCTCCAAGCTTGCTTCCGAGGATCGCCAACCGCTCGCCAATAGCCGACACCCCACAGGACCGAGGAAAAAAGGCGTCCCAGCGTCTCCCTCAATATGACTCTCCATGTGGTGGGATATTTTTCGCTGGGGAGTGCGGAACCGACCTCAAGGCTCAATATGTACTTGCCGATTGTCGTGTGATACGAAGCTTGCGCAATGACCATGTAGCTAAACAGCACGATAAAAAAGATCAGATAAAACGCCCCGTCGCCACCCGGGAGTTCTTTCCCAACCGCGCCAGAGAGAAAGTACGCCCCAAAAATAATGAGATAAATCACAACCAAATCGGCAAGATAAGCGGCGAACCTCTGGGACATTGTTCCGTAGAGAGGAAGAACGGTACCCGACAGCGGCGCATCGACCGTAGAGTCGCCAGCAGTAGTTTGCGACGCGGGCACGCCTCTCTCGTCTGCGACAGACTCGTGCACAGACGGAGGATCAGTTAACGGATTCGGCGAAAGGAGATGGGCACTGTCGGCAGAATTCGCCGCGGGGACATACGGGATCGGTGAATCAGTCCGAGACGATGGTTCAACCGGCTCGGAGGTTGAAGGGGAATTTGATTGATAAGCGCCTGCCTCAGGAATGACTGCAAGGAAGCCAGGTCCCGCGCTCCTGAACTTTCCGTAAGTTGACTCAATGCGGGTTGGGCGAATTGGTTTTACAAGCAACAATGCCAAGCCACCCACGGCCGCAAGGATACCTAGCCATATTAACGCGGCCGCGTCGTCTCCCCACGCTGTCGCCGACACTACGGTGAGAATCGGACCGGTGCCTAGTGCGACCCATCCCGCAATGCGCAGGCGAGCGAAGAACCGTCTATGCCGGTCGCACAATGAAAAACTTACCCTCATGCTTCGGTTTTGCACCACGGCGACAATTATAAAAACCAGTAAGACTGGCAGAAACGCGTAGACCCACAGAGGGTGCCAACTGAATTTGTACTCTTTAGGTCGGCCAACAACAGGTTTTCCACACTTGACGCATCTCAAGGGAAAGGTCGCACCAACGGGAGCCACAATTGTATTTCCATCCCGGCAAACGCGGCTGGGGACAAGAGCGGAGCCGCAACTGCAACAGAACTGTGAAGTTGGAGGATTCGCACGACCGCATCGAGTGCAATGCATTGCCCGTCTCACCTCGGAATAAATGCGTCCGTTCCTGTGTTCATCGCGCCCACGTCCCAAGCAAATCAGGTGGGTCTGGACGGGGCTGTCTTCATCTGAGAGTGCTCCAGTCTCCTGGCTTCCACAGCCCCGCAGAACGCGCTGGTTTGCTTGCGAAACAGGTCGGCGATCTCTTTGGAGTGGCCGAAAACGGCCCAGGGCGCTTTCGTCGACGCGAAAGTGAGGACCTCATCGACAATCTCTTGGCTGGCAGGGAAACTTTGACCGCCCCCATAGAAAACCAGAACCGCTGCGTAATCTTTTCCGGTCGGGATGAAGTTAACGGATCGTTTTGTAACTTTTTTGTAGGCCCACAGAAGATCCTCAAAACGCAGGATGTTAAAAGCGAAGAATCTTTTTACGATCAGATATCGGTCGGTAACGAAGATACCTTGCGAACGGTAACGCACTGCACTGTTCAGTTCGCGCTCAGCCTCAACGGAGATGCTCATGGGGTCAGACCAATGATTGACGCGGCTCACTACCGGATGGCTGTTTATGTCACGTAAATGCAGCCAAGCCGGACGGCCATATTTGACGAAAAGAAGCAGAAAAACAATTCCGATTCCTATGCCCCAGTAACCCGGATACCGGAAGCCTTCGGATTCAAGATAAAACGGATAGCATGCGCTGCGCAGCTCGCGACCATCGGCCCCGGAAAAGAGTTGGCTCGAAAGGTCCGTCGGGAAACTGCTCAGTTGTCCAACAATCTGCGCCGAGGGTTTGGCTGCGCATTTAACGATTAAGTAGCGGTCGCCCACGAGGACAGCGTAATACCCAGCGGAGACGTAACTTCCCTCTTTGACATCATTCTCGGTAGTCGTGGTGACTTCTTGAATTCCGGTGTCCATGATTTTATCGGCATGGACGGAAACGAAATAGCGCGGCGTAGTTTCAATGTCGCTAATCTGACCAAGTTCGGCGGAGCGCAACGGGTACGGGCCACGAATGAAATTGGCCACATATCGCCCGTTTGCGATGAGAAATAGGATTCCTGCGGTGAGTACAAAGGCCCACGCAATGACCTGCCGACGCGAGGTCTCCCGGCACAAGCGGATAATCCAAGTTTCCATAGTGGGTTTACAGGCAAGCTTAGAGTCATCGGCGCCGCTTCACAAGAGACTGCACCGACCCACGTTACGAAACTGATAATGGCAGCCTTTATCAGAATGACCCAAAAGCGCAAATGTGCTGTCAAGCCTTGTGAATCTGGTGGTGAAAATGTGCTGACTTCAGCGGTTCCGAAGAACCTTTGCTCATCCGGTTGATGCGCCGCCATTCGGCTATAGTGGACAAGGGCGTTAATGGCCGTTCCCAAGGCCGATTGCAGTAGCGCCTCGCAGTAATGGTATCCACAACCGCAATCATCAAGAATAGAGCTGGCGCGACGCACAGTATTTCAAGGCCAAGAAACCACTGTGTTTTGCCAGACAAGTAATTTGGGGGAAACAGAGAGTCAATATATTCACTAATCCACGATAAGTGGGGAAGCAAGATCAGCGGTGCCAAAAGATAAATAGTCCACGGCGACCTATCAGGGCCATGCGGTACGAGTCTCATTTGTCCAGATTCCATCAGCGTTTCGGCACGGTCAATGGTACGAGTTTACTAACAGTCAATTAGGCAGCAACCGTCCAGACGCAACGAAGGCAATCACACTTATCTGCTGATGGCGTGAGTTGCTTCCTTCGCATGTTCGTGCACTCGGCTCTCGATTGAGGGTCGGTTATGTCTTGGGGTGATGAATGCCCCTGTCGCAGATTGGTGAGGGACGTCGTGAGCTAGCTGCTCGGCCAGATGGCTTCTGTCGTTGGTGTAGATTTGCGCATCGTGGCGGGCGCGGGAGACGGCGACATAAGCTAGGCGGCGGTTGATGAGTTTTTCTCCCGCTTGTTCCGTGTCAATGTAAATGAGCACGCGGTCGGCGGTTTGACCCTGACTGCTGTGACTGGTCACTGCATAACCGTGGTCGAGATGCCGATTCTCCTTAATGTTGAATGCGACTTTGCGGCCTGAATCAAGGCGGGCTAGCAGATTTCCACGCGCATCACTCTTCTCGATAGTGCCTAGCTCGCGGTTGGCGATGTGCTGTTCCCGATTCGGTGCGGTGAATTGCACGCGGTCGCCTTTGGAGAATGTACGCTCTGTTTCGCGGTAGAGCGTCACACCATGCAGTCGGCGCGGATCGTAGCTGACGCGCTCACCGTTTTCTAGTTTCACAAAGAGGAGGTTCTCTTTCGCGTTTGTACGCTCAACGCAAGCGTATTCTCCGGCTTTGAGGCCAAGCGCCTTACTCCCACGCGTGTAACGCACGAAATCGCCCGGCTCATATTGCTCCGCCCATTGCCGGTCTGCACCGGTGATTTCTTGACGTGCGACGAGCACTCTCAACGCCTGTTCCCTGCGGTCCACCTGTCCGCTTTTTTGCAGTTCGGTGCGAATTATGCGGTTGAGTTCCACACGCGACTTATTGTCGGGTGAAACGACCAGTGTTCGTTGCGGCTGTTTCACGTATTCAGCGGCGATTGCTCTCAGCCGCTCATCGCGGTCCAAAATTTCTTGTACGCGTCCATGGAAGTCGAGATTCTGGATCGCCTCTCTCACCTGGCCTCGTGAGAGTTGCTCGACCACTTCCTTGAGCGCCGGGTCTTTCTGCCGCACAATTTCATCAAGCCGTGCTGTCTGAATTCCAGCTTCCTGAAGTTGCTGATACGGCGTTCCGGCTTCGACGGCTTGGTGCTGGCGTGTGTCGCCTACCAAAAGTACGCGGTCACGTTCTGTGAGTCGGTGGAGTAATTCGTTCATCTGCTTCGTGCTCGCCAAGCTCGATTCGTCCAGAACGTACAACCGCTTCTGTCCGTCGCCCCGTTCATCAGTTCGCGCAAGATGCCGCTGCAACGTGCTCGACTCGATTCCGGCCTCGGCGAGTTTTTGGGCCGCGCGCGACGTTGGTGCAAAGCCTTCGACTTTGTAACCGTTATGCTCGGCGGCTTCGCGGATCGCCGCCAGAGATGTCGTCTTACCCGACCCGGCAACGCCTTCGAGCGCGGTGACCTGGTCACGGCTTGAAAGGATTTGCTCGACAGCGCGCCGTTGGCCGTCACTCAGATGCGGATAGGCTTTTTCGATTTCCTTTTGTGTGCCGGCGCTAACAATGGCCGAGTGCCTGTTCTGCCCCTCACGCATGACTTGGATCGTGTCGCGCTCGTAATCAATCATCTCCTGAGTCGTGTATGCCCGGTTTGGTGTTCCCGGTACCTTTTCTACGAGGATGAATTCACCGCCTTTGGTACGTTTCTCGAATTCAGCGCGGACCTCACTCAGTGTCGCCTGCCCCATCGAGCGCCTCAACGCATCCCGCAATAGGTCGCGCTCCTCGACTACGGCTTCCCGTTCCAGGTTTCTTTCTTTCGAGAATGTCACCGCAGGCCGTGCCGCCGTATGCGGGGCTTCGTGCCCAAGCCGGTTTGCTCTCTCCGTGGCCACGGCTCTCACCTGCTCCGGTTGGTTTCCGAACGCCTCCGCCATCTCCCGGTGGCGCCGTTGCACTTCTTCATGCGAAAGGTCGAGCTTTGCCTGACGTGTTTTGTGCGCGGCGATTTGCGCGGCGTCGGCTCCTCGCTGATTCTCCTTCGCCAGATGCTCTTCGATCTGCTGGCGGCGCGGACTTGATGCGGCAAGATACTCGTCGCTATAGCCCCTGATTTCCGGCTGGCCACTCTTTCCGCGTTCGATCTCGTAGCCCAATTCCTTCAAACGTGAGGCTAATTCCGAGCGGTACACCGCCGTCGCATACTGCTGAGTCTTGTAAAGCTCCCGTGGCTGTAGTGCGTAGGTTTCCCCGTCTTCCGTTTCGGTAAGATTGAAGAAAACCACGTGCGTGTGCAGTTGCGGTGCGGCATAGCCGTCCACGGGCCTCGCGCTGTCATGCTCAAACTTCGCCGCTACCCATTTGCCGGTTGTTTTCGCCGGAAGATTGCCCCCAATGCGCGCTTGGACGTATTGCTCCAGTTCGTCCAGCGCGACGGCCACGCTTTCTTGATGCGCGGCGCGCACCCGTTCATCTCCGCCCACGAGAGCAGTGAGCGATACGCTTTTCGGTGCGGAGAACGTCGCATCCCAACCCGCGCGGTGCTCCATTGTCCGTACTTTTTGGCCGTGTTCGTTCACGTATTCCCGTGCCGCTTTATGACGGACGAGCTGCTCGCCCGTCATCGGGTGCTGGCCTTCCGAGAGTCGCTGGAAGTGCTCCTCGCGGACCTCACCCCTCAGGCCCCACTCCTCCGCAAGCCTGCCTTGCCATTCGCCGCGTATCTGATCGCCTTGCGTATAGTAGTTCTCGCGCGCATTCGCGAACTCTTCGGCGTGATACGCCTGCGCCTGACTCGCGCTCAAGGGATTCGATATGGTCAGCATAGAACGGCCTATTCGAAGAAGTGCTCTTGTGTCGCGGCGGTTCGGACCAATTGATGTTCACGGTCTTGCTTTACTTCATTCAGAGTGATTTTGTGCTCGGGTATCTCATTCGCTCCAACTGCTGCCGCTCCTGCTCTTGGCAGTTCTTCGGACCGTTTTCTCATTGGCCGTTCAATGTACTTCGGATGCTTGCTCGGCAATTCGATGAACGGAAAGTTCATCCGCGCGACAAGATTGCCCTTCTTGAGATACCCGCACAGGTTGGCAAGCCCGCTGATCTCCGACGCCATCACCAGCGGCTCGACCTGGCGTTCAAGGTTGTAGCTCTTGGTGTTCCTCTGCCGTCCCAACTGTCCGCTTGAACGGCTCTCGCGCAGTCTCTCTATTTCGACCTCGCCGATGGTTTTTGAAATCCACTCCGCTGCGCGGCACTCGCTGGTGCGCAAGAAGATCTTCGTCGCGGGCTGCGACAGCATGGCTTCGGCTTCATGCCCGTAGCGCGTTTCAAGCTGGCTGCGTCCCTGGAAGCCGAGTACAACGGGATTATTCGATTTGCGATTTTCGGTGATGGCGGTATGCAATTGTGGCAATCTCTGCAAGCTGGCCAACTCATCCAGAACGAACCAAACTTTGCGCGGACTGGTGTGTCCCTCGATGTCCGTTCCTTGATTCATGAGACGCAGCACAAGCGTATCGAGCCATAAGCTCGTGAGAGGAATAAGCCGCTTGCGCGTTTCGGGTGTGCTTGTGAGGAAAAGCCAGCCTCTCCTCTGTTTCGACCACCCTGCCGCGCTCCATCGCGCCGTAGTTTCTTTTTCTGAGGGAAGCAGTTTCAGTGTGTCGGCGATCATGTTTAGGGACGCAAGCACGCCGCTCCGCTGTGCCGGAGCCTGCCGGTCGATCATCGCCCCATACTCAGTTCCTTTCACTCTCCGGTCGATTTCTTCTTCATGGCACATCCACCAAGCCATCTCCTCGGGCGTGGGCCTGAACGTCAGAAGGTGCGCGAAGATTTTTCTTGGACCCTCAACAAAGAACGGGTTTTCATTATGCCGGTCGGGAAAGAGGGATGCAGCCAAGGTCAGCGCCTCGGCGTCGTGCCTCAACTCCTCGCCGGGACTCCAGTAGGGCATACGCGCATCCAGCGGATTCAGGATCGCGTCGCCGCGCTCAGGCGAGTAGAACTCCGGCGTGTAATCGAGTGCCGGGTCGTAGACGATGGCCGTCTCGCCGCGCTCCTCGATCTGCAACAGTATCCTTCGGATGAGGGTGCTCTTGCCGGTCCCAGTATCGCCCATGATGAGGATGTGGCTCGGCTCAGCGGGGCGAGGGAGCCTTAGAGTGGGAACCCTTCCGAACGCTTTCTGTAAGAAACTCTGCTTCTGTTTGAACCCGATGCCATGTGATCGATTTCTGCGATTGAATTCGCGCACGGTCACAAGTTCCGGCCCTTTGAGTCTGCGCCCCTCTTTCCGTGCGCGGGCGCGTGCCGCATCCTTCGGGATGGCAGCGAGCAAGCCCACGGAGAACACTCCCAAGCCACCCCAGAGGGCTGGCCTCAGAAAGTCTGTCAAGCTTTGGTCGCCGTAAATCCAATGACCCAAGAACGCATGAAGCTTGGCGTTGTCATATTGACCTCGCTGCCATTCGAGCCGTTGGTCTCCCACTCTCACTGCCGCTTCAGTCAGTGCAAACGTGCTCTCGCCTGTCGCCGTCTTGACGGGCATTACTTCTTCGTTGAGCGCCAATCGACTGCCTTTCTTGTCTGAGACATTTAGGAGTGCGTAGCGGCCAGTTTTGAATCCGATTCCTGCACGCAATTCGCTGCGGATATACGTCGTCAAATAGAACTTCTGCAAAGGTGTGAGGACATAGGCATAACGATAGGCGGAGATGACGACGATACTGGCCACTGCCAGAAGCACTGTTGCGATGGTCCACGCGGCCTTCGGATTGGGCCACTCGCCCGCGTACTGGTTTCGGCCCCACTCCTGGTTCATTCCGCGCCCCCTGTTGCAGCCGCCGCAAGGCGCTCCTGCGCCTTGCGGAATTTGTCCTGGTCTGCCCGCTCAATGAGCCGCTGCATTTCGTCGGGCGTCAGCGCCTCTCCATGGGCCAGTTTGTAATGCGCATTCAGGAGAATCGTACGCAGCGCAATAATTTCCGCCAGCACCGTCTCTTCCAAGGCACGCGGCTTCTGCATGCCCACTTGTCGCAACAGCGCCTCACGGCACCATTCGCTTAGCGTTAGGCCATCGTGCTCGGCCTCGGCAATCAGGCGCTCGCATTCAGCCTCAGTCATCTTGCAACCTACGGTTTTGTTCCGCAGTTGATCGGCAGGCATAAGAGGGAACCTCCATGAGGAGACTTCCAAAAACACCGTTCGTTCTTCGTCAAGCAAAATCAATAAGTTAACCGGAAGCGCCGAAAGTTAACCGCCAGCGCCGCGATTTTGCTAACCCGCGCGCCGAGAACACGTTAACCAAAAGCGCCGCGCGGCGCTTTGCAGCACCCAATTTGGGGTGGCGTGTCCAAAAAACTCCCGCTGCGAAGCAGCGCATCTTCAAAGTTCACCGTATTCGAGCGCCAGTTCATCCCACGCCATGCGCACCTCGGGGATTTCCCAGGCCCGGCGAAACAAACCCTGCACCGACTTCCATTCCTTCTCCGAGAAGCCGAATGTAATCCCGTTCGCGTGCGCACGAAACCACACGTCCTTCCCCTTGCCCTCTTCGGAGGGCGCGACATAGCCGAAAAAATACTCGCCATTCCAGCGAGACGAGCCGTCGGTCGTCAGAGCGGCCGGCATGGCGCGGAACTCCGTGATCTTGGGATATCCGCTGATCGGATACTGTGGACCACGAGGGCCAGGGAAGCTCAGAAGCAGAGAGAAGTCCCCGCCTTCGCCACGGGCAAACGAGAGCGAATATTCGCCCTCCTTAACAGACGGGATGGGAGGCTGATAGAAAGACTCCTTGGCAGTAGAAGGCAGTCGGAGCGGTTCTTGCTTCAAGAAGTAGTGGCCTCGCGCTGCCAGTCGCCAGAGAATAGGCCAGAACGGGCGAAGGGCACGGTCGAGAGCCTCGGCCCCGGAGAGCCTTTCTTCTTCCAGAATCACGTGAAGGTTCCGGGCGGCCAGCAACGGCTCCCGTTTGGTTCCCGTGTCGGTCAATCGTTTGCGAGTTTCGAGCACTGTCCGGCGCACGATTTCTGGAGAGGCTTGGTCGTCAGCGTCCTTCGCTTTGGCAGGCCGATACTCGCCGGGCAGATTGCCTAGGTAATACTCGTCGAGCTTGGAAGTGCGTTCCTTCCGCAGTTCATACACCGCGAGAAACGCATCCAGAACCCCGGTAAGGGATTCGCGCGAAACAGGGTTGGGCGTCCGGTCGGAAAAGGCTTCGAAACCCTGCTGCACAAAGTAGGCGAGGACGGCCCATTCCGCTCGCGATAAAACGTGCTGCGCTTCTCCCTTCCTGCGAATCTGGAGAAGCGTCTCGGTTGGCTCGGCCATCAGGTCCACAACTTCCAGGCGGTCTTCCCGGGCTGATTCGAGGAATTGCTTGGCGACATCGGAAGTCGTCACAGCCTCTCCGGTCTTCGAGGACATGAGTTCCTTGGCCCGTTCCAATCGAGAGCGCAAGGCGTCGCTGATGCGGACGGAGATCGTTTGCTGCTGCAAGGGCCGCTCTTCGTTGTCGGGTTTCCTGGGCATCCGTGAATCCCTCCGATTCGTAGGTAGGATGCAACCCTGCGTCTATCGGTTGCATCTCTACTTTATAGTTGCAAACGTATTATAATGTCTACAGAAAGTCAAGTCGAATACGAAAGTAAGGGAGAACTCAGAGAAAGTCAAATGAAACCCCGCACGGCCCAACTCGGCGCGCGCAAGAACCCAGACTCGCCAAGAGTGCATGGCTTGCGCCTTACAGTAAGTCCGTCGTCGTTGAAATCCGAAGAGCTTCCCGGAAACGCGGAACAGAAAACGGGATCACCGCCAGCCGAAAGATTCGGTTTGCGCTCCACTGAGACCACAGAGGCACATCAAGTTGTTGAACCGCTTCTGGACTGCGCCGCCGCCGCAGTTGTCCTCGGGGGACTTCATCCTAAAACTGTCGAGCGATGGGCACGCGAGGGGCGCATACCCGCTTACCGCTACTTCCGACATTGGCGATTCCGCGCCTCTGAACTGGAAGAATGGATACGTTCTCATGTAAAGTCAGGCTGCCATCCGTGCCGCTTAAACGAGGAGATGTCAAATGGAGCATAAGCGGCAACGGGTTCAGTTTGGTTGGGTCTGTTTGAAGTCAAGAAGTAAAGGACCAGACGTGTGGGTTTTGCGTTATCGAGAAAACCTTTCAAACAGAACGAGGACGCGGCGAAGCGTCGTGATCGGGACAGCAATGCAGTTCTCAAACGAATCCCAAGCACGCAAAGCCGCGATGTCCTGGTTATTCTCGATGAACGCAGAAGCCCAAAAGGGTACTCCTATTTGCCTGGGTGCGGTCATTCGCCGGTACTTGGCAGAAGAGATTCCCGAAAGGGATTCGACGGCTTCACGGTATCGGTGCTGGCTGAAAAACCATATCGAGCCGAAATGGGGAAACTATCCTCTTGAGCAAGTCAAACCAATGCTCGTCGAGGATTGGCTCAAGAAGCTTGATCTGGCACCGAAGAGCAAGTCTCATCTCAAAAACCTGATGCGCGTTCTATTCAACGCGGCGATGCGATGGGAACTGATTCCCTATCAGCACAATCCCATGAGTCTCGTCCGCGTGAGGGACAGTTCGAAAAGGCAGCGGGAACCGAAGGCTCTCTCGGTCGAGGAATTCCGAAGAGTACTTGAGAACATCCGCGAACCTTTTCGAACAATGTGCGTCGTGGCGATGTGTTTGGGACTCCGTGTGAGTGAGATTCTCGGTCTGAAGTGGAGGGACATCGATTGGGACGGTTTGCGTTTAGCGGTGCGCCAAGCCTACGTTTACGGAAAACAAGGCGACCTAAAGACGCGGACCTCTCACCGTTGGATGCCTCTTGATCACTTGCTTGCGGAGCGTCTGCGCCAACACAAGGCAAGGATGTTCCCACAGGCGGGATCGGAAGACTGGATTTTCGCCAACCCGGAAACAGGAAAACCGTACTGGCCTGGCCGAATTCAAGAAAACTGGCTCGTTCCTGCCGCAGAAAAAGCAGGATTGGGTCGGATCGGCTGGCACACGTTTCGTCATAGCCATTCGTCATTGCTTCATGCGCTCGGAGTTGATCTCAAGGTGCAACAAGAACTCTTGCGTCATGCGGATGTTCGCACAACGATGAACATCTACACTCACGCGGTTCCTGCGGCATTGCGAGAAGCAAACAGCAAAGTCGTTCGGCTGGTGCTTCCAGCGCAAGTGGCGTGACCTTAATGGCCCCTCATGGCCCCTCGAAATTTGGCAACCGGCGGTTTTTGAAGAAGATGCTGGTAGGGGCGGTGGGGATCGAACCCACGACCTTCGGCTTAAAAGGCCGCTGCTCTACCACTGAGCTACGCCCCTAAA
>Ga0307374_10002618_pt1 | contig 31727 bp, 25 predicted proteins | sample OX3MG_FD_202532 | JGI IMG/M metagenome (GOLD analysis project Ga0307374, IMG submission 202532) | Soil microbial communities from Risofladan, Vaasa, Finland - OX-3 | ecosystem: Environmental > Terrestrial > Soil > Coastal area > Acid sulfate soil | place: Finland: Risofladan, Vaasa | collected... | reverse complement strand
AGAGGAACCCGTAAGCGCTCCGCAGCGAGTCGTGTTGCCCGCGCGTCCAAACAGCGGCCGTGCTTCAAGCAGTCGCTCACGCACGATTTGCGCCCCCGAATTCAATCGCCTCCCAAATTCGACGGAAATCGCCCCCGATCGTCGGGCTACTGCGTTTCCGGCCCGCCGGGTATTGGGATATTATTCTATTCTCGATGCTGAGCCGAATTATTAATGAGCTGAATCAAGGACCGCACGATGACGAAGGTCGGAATCGACTCGAACCTTTACGAGCGCGCGAAACAGGCCGCGGCCGAGGCCGGCTACAGCATCGTGGACGAACTGATCGCCGCGGCGATCGAGAACGAGCTCAAGCGTCTCGGTGAAACGGCGGCCGAGAGACAGGTCTCCGACCAGCTTCGCGGATTGGGCTACATCGAGTGAACCTATGCTGACCACGGCGGTTGTCTGGCTGAATCGGATCGCGGGCGCCATCGCCGGCGTCGTGCTGGCGCCGGTCGCCTGGCTGCCGGGCTGGCTGTCGGCGACGCTGGTCGCCGTCGTCACCGGCGTCGCCATGCTGGCGGCATTCAAGTACACGTCGCATCAGGCGGCGATCAAGCGGACGCGGGACCAGATCAATGCCAACCTGCTGGCGCTGTCGCTGTTCAAGGACGATTTGCGCGTCGGGCTGCGCTCGCAGGGGCGGATTCTGGTCGAGGCGGGCCGCTTGCTCGCGCTGTCGCTCGTGCCGATGCTCGTGATGCTCGTGCCGATGTGCCTGGCGCTGGGGCAACTGGCCCTCTGGTACCAGGCCCGGCCGCTGGCGGTCGGCGAAGAGGCCGTCGTCACGGTTCGCGTCGCCGACGGGGCGGAAGCGATGCTGGATCGCATTGCGCTATTGCCTTCGGACGCGGCAACCGTGGCCGTCGGCCCGGTCCGCGTGCCGGCAAAGAAGATGGCCTGTTGGAATATCAAAACCCAGCAGCCGGGAATGCACGAGTTGGCGTTCGAACTCGACGGCCAGCGGGCGACCAAGCAGCTTGCGATCGGCGATCGCTACATGCCGGTCAGTCTCGAACGGCCGTCGTGGAATTGGAGCGCCGCGCTCGTGCATCCGCACGAGCCGCCGTTCGCCGCCGACTCGCCGGTGCAATCGATCGAGGTCGTTTACCCCGAACGATCTTCGTGGACCTCCGGAACGGATTGGTGGCTGGTTTACTGGTTTGCGGTTTCGATGGTCGCGGCCTTCGTGGCGCGGCCGTTTTTGGGCGTTAATATCTGAAGTCGCTCGTCGCCTGCTCGTCACGGAGATGCTTCATGTCGCTCGATGCGGAGATTATCGTCGTCTCCGGCCTGCCCCGTTCCGGTACGTCGCTGATGATGCAGATGCTCGACCGCGGCGGCATTCCGGCGCTGACCGACGAGATTCGCACGGCCGACGTCGACAACCCGCGCGGCTATTTCGAATTCGAGCGGGTCAAAAAGACGAAGCACGACCCTTCCTGGCTGCCCGAGGCCCGCGGCAAGGCGGTCAAGATGGTCTCGGCGCTGCTCTACGATCTGCCGGCCAGCGAGACCTACCGCGTGATCTTCATGCGCCGCGATCTCGACGAGATTCTCGAATCGCAAGAGAAGATGTTGGCGCGCCTCGCTCGTCCCGCCGCGCCGCGCGAGCAAATGTCGTCGTCTTTCGCGGTCCACTTGGAGCGGCTGTTTCAGTGGCTTCCGCAACAAGGCCATCTGCGGGCGCTGGAAGTCAGCTATAACGATCTGCTCGGCGATCCGGATCGCGAAGCCGCGAAAATCACGGACTTCCTCGACGGAGCGCCGGCGGTCTCTCGGATGCTCGAAGCCATCGATCCCGCCTTGTATCGCAACCGCAATGCGGTCTAGCGCTCTGTCAGCCATGTTTTGACGAATGCTAGCGGTCAGGGTGGCTGGCGGCAGAGCCTAGGCGATGCCCCAGCGAACTGGGCCTGCGCCTAGACTCAGACCCAGCCGCCCGTCACTGTGACATCCATCAACTTGCGGCTGACAGGGCAGTAGTTGACCGTGCCTGGTTGAAGATTAGAGGCAGCGCACGGCGAGGATGCTCCGTCAAATAAAGCTCGTCACGCCGGGCACGGCGACGGGCGGAACTTCGAGCTTGACGTCCCAGGCGTATTGCGGCGGGGAGAGATCTTCTTCGGAGTCGAGCGCCTTGTCCCACGTGATCTTCTGCCCGGTGTAGCTGGCCATCCGGCCGAGAATCGCCAGCATGGTGCTCTTGGCCATGTAGTCGCCGTTGTTGATCGGCTTGCCGGCGCGGAGACTGGCGAACAGCTCGTCGTGCTCGGCTTGGTGCATCTGCGTCCCTTCGGGGCCGCTGTATTTCCAAATCACCTTGCCATCGTGGTCGCGGATCACGGCCTTATCGACGTCGCACACGCCCTTCGTGCCGACGATCTCCGTCGAAACATCGTTCGTGCAGCCGGGTTGTTGCCGGCAATTGTGAAAATGCTTCAACCCGGAGGCGTGCTCGTAAACCACCGCATGATGATCGAAGATCGTGCCGGTCGGCTGCTCGGGCCGGGCCTGCAGGCCGCCCAGGCTGACGGCGCTGACGGGCGGTTCGTCTTTCATGGCCCAGGCGCCCTTGTCCATGCTATGGATCGCTTGTTCGACGATGTGGTCGCCCGAGAGCCAGGTGAACCAGTACCAGTTGCGAAGCTGCCACTCCATGTCGCTCCAATGCGCCTCGCGTCGCATCGGCCACTCCTTGCCCGGCCGCGACGAGTTGTAGGAAGTGTGCATGGCGACGATTTTGCCGATCGCGCCGCCGTGGACTTGTTCCATCGAGGCGCGGGCGTGCGCGTCGTAGCGCCAGCACAAGCCGGAAACGACGGCCAGATTCTTTTGTTTTGCCGCCTCGCAGGCGGCCAGCACTCGGCGGACGCCCGGTGCGTCGACCGCTACCGGTTTCTCGGCGAAGACGTGCTTGCCTGCCGCGATGCAGGCCTCCAGGTGTTGCGGGCGGAAGTGAGGCGGCGCGGCCAACAGCACCACGTCGACGCCGCAATCGACCACCTGCTGATAGGCGTCGAAGCCGACGAACGAGCGGTCGGGCGAGACGTCGACGCGGTCCGAAACTTCTTCATCGGCCCGCTTCAGCAAGTTGATGCTGCTCTCGATCTGGTCGGCGAAGGCGTCGCCCAGCGCCACCAGCCGCGTGTGCGGATCGGCCTTGAGCGCCTGGATCGCCGCGCCGCGGCCTCGCCCGCCGCAGCCGACCAGCCCGAGCTTGAGCGTGTCGTCGCCGGCGGCATGAGCCGTGCGGGCGATCTGGGCGCTGGCCGCCAGGCTCGCGCCGACGGCCGCCGCGGCCGACGCCTTGACGAAGCCTCGCCGCGAAGTCGTGACGATGTTGTTCTGCTCGGTGTGATTCTGCTCGGAAGGCTGCACGGAATTCGCTCCTCGGCTATCGCTTTTTCAATGGGGTAACAATGGGTTCGTGGGCGACGCTGTAGGGAACGCCCTCCGTGGCGTTCCGGAAACCCGGCTATCGCGATGATTTGCTATTCCCGGAACGCCACGGAGGGCGTTCCCTACAGAATTTGATGCCAGCGCGTAGTTGCGCCCCTTTCTCAATCGAGTTTCTTGATCCACATCCGGCGAAATTCCGCCGCGTCGCCGTGATGTTGCAAGGCAATCGGCCCCTGCGCCGGCAGATCGGGCAGGCAGGCCGCCGGGATGACCGTCTCGCCGTTGAGCGCGACCGTCATGCAATCGCCTTTCAGCGTAATCAGAAAAGCGTTCCACTCGCCTAGCGGGCGGTCGGCCTTTTTGAGCGGAATGCAGGCCCGGCGGACGTCCGGCGGCACGCTCTTGTCGGTGCGGTAGCCGTTGATTTCGCCGGAGCCGAGTTCCTGGCTCCAGATGTTCGCCTGGCACTTCGTGCTGCCGCGGAAGTACAGGCCGCTGTCGCCCGCGTCGAGCCGCGGCCGGGTGACGCGCTGACGAGGGTTGTCTTCGGCCATCAGAAAATCGCCGTTGTAGAGCACGATCGGATGCGGTTTCAGTTCCGGTTTCGAGGGCAGCCGCCATTCGACGTACAGCGTGAAGTCGCCGTACTGGTCCTTGGTCCACAGCGAAGGATCCTGCCCCTTCTTGCGCTGGCCTTTGCCGTCGTAATGAATCACGCCGTCGAGCACGCTCCAATGCCCTTCGTGCCACGGCTTCACGTCCCACCCGGCCAGCGACTTGCCGTCGACGAGCGGCGTGAAGCCGTCTTGGGCAAGCTGATCTTCGCTGCGCCAGCCCGGAAACGCCCCTTCGTCGGCTGCCGAAGCGGATGCCAGGTTGAAAAGCAAAGTGCAGCACAGCGTAAGGCTCATGGCGTTATCTTTCCTGTCGGTGCATTTGTTTTATGTCGATGCTGGCGCCTCGGTTTTCGTGCGGCCGAGCGCAACGATTGCTCGGCGTCGGCACGTGCGCAAGGCTAACCCGCCGCCGGGGCGCCGTCAACGTGCGCCGGGCGGAATGGCATCGCCGGCACAAGCGTACGTGCGGCGCCGCTATGTCGCGTAATTGCCTACTTCAATCACTACGCCATATTAGTCGAATCCTCGGGAGCGACGCGAAAGCGATCGATGGAGTACGGTTCGGCGGTTTCGGCCTATTGCGAACCACTACCGAGGCGTTAAAGGCGCGCAGGACATCTGGTCGAGGCAGCGGCGAATGCGGCGAATCTCCGAGTCTCAACGATGACCGTCTGATTGTTCAAGCATTCGAATTCACGAGGCAGCCCCGGCGCAAGGTTGCCCGCGTTGGCGGCTGAAGCGACGCGCTCGCATAGACGAATGACATCCGTAGCCCGCCACGAATCACGGGCCGTCATCGAGTCAAGGTAGGGGCTACGGGACTCAAACGTTCAGTTTAAAGATTCTTACCGCTCTTGTTGCAAAGCCGCGCAAGCCGCGTTAGGATACCGCGCACGGTAGAACAGAGAGGATCAGCCCGGGGCCGGCGTTGTTCGGCATCAGCGGGAATGATCGCTATGTCCATCTCGGCCGGGGTTCGCCGCAGGAATTTGGCCAAGTTTTGGCTCGGGCGTTCATTTGCGGCAGGCGCCCACGAGCGAGGTGACGTTGGCCAAGCGTTCGCGCAGGGGGGCTACGGTCCCCGTCGAAAGTGTTTGAACTTTGGCAGACTCTTCGCCAGAGTTGGCTTACTACCGAGTACGACGCGAATCGTCGAATTCGCGCGTTCGGACTGCGCATTTGACGGCGCAACTCTCGTCCCTGAAATAAGAAAGCCCTTCGGCGTTCTCGCCGCAGCGCTTCTTTCTGAAACTAGGCGACCGAGCGGGCGAAAGAGGCAGAGCGATACATGGGAAAACTGCATTAATTAGAGCCGACTGCGAGGGTGAAAATGCGACGTTTAATTCCACTCATGGCGAGCCTACCGGTTCTATTGGCAACCGCCGCGCCCACGCAAGCAGGGCCGATGCTCACTTGGCTGGCGCCGTGGGGGAGTAACAGGGTCCGAGTCGGAAACCAGCCTTGTGACTTCGTCGTCCTCGGCTTTCGGCATTAGCGCCACTCAATCCGGACAGGCTACGGACCTGGGGGCGGCGGGGGACATGGGGTTGGCCGGGGCGACGATCAGTGCTGCGGCGGTCGCAATCTTGCCTGGGTTCAGTGTTCTTAGCCCTCAGACAGCCGGGGCCGATGTCAGATTCTGGAGGCCGTTCGATCTTCCCGCCGCGGACCCGACGACTGGGTTGAAAGTCACCGCTTGGCAGGTCAACTTGGGCGGCTCATTGAGAGGAACGCTGAATTCGTACCTGTCAACCGGGTCGGCCTCGGTGCAGGCTGCGTTTTCTCTTGCCACCGGCAACACCGGCGGGTTCCTCATAGCAGCGCCTACCGTGCCGGGATCAAATCTGACGTTTTCACCGAACAACCGATTTACCGTCGACGGGGACGTAGGCGAACTCGCAGTCAACTCCAGTTCATCAAGCTCGGTTCTTGTTTCGCCCGGCGTCTACACAGTGATGGGTTTGCTGGACGTGAATGCGGGTTACACCCAAACATTCGGGACCGGCCTCGTTTCGAGCCTGTTCAGCATCGGCTTGCCGGCCCCACGTGATACCACGCAGGGGCTGCACGTTGTAGCCGACGCAGTGCCCTTCTTCGGCGGAGTTGGGGGAGGAGGACCACTGCCCCAGCCCATTCCAGAACCTTCCACCCTGACCCTTCTCGGCACGGGCGCATTGGCTCTGGCAGGTTGCAGCTGGCGACGCCGCAAACGGATTGCATGACAGGCGAGCGGTTTTTACGGGCCTGTGTTCCGAAAGCCGAGTAGGTGCTTTAGCCTAACGCGGCAAAGCCGCAACCTAAGCCGAGCATGAAATCTTGCGGCCGAGGCGGTCAACGATCCTCGGGACTCCCGCCATGCCTCGCCATCAACAAGACCGGGCGCAGCATGCGATTGGGGCGCCGTCCTGCCGCGGCGCCGCGCGGCCTTGAAACTTGACGGCCCTGCGCGAACGGCTCATACTTTTTGTCGCGTCACCGCCCGAGTTTCGAGGAGAACATCCATGCACGGCAACGATTTCACCCGTCGCGGCTTTATCGCGACCACTGCGGCAGGCGCCGCCACAAGCGTGCTCGCCCGGACGAACGCGGCCGCCGCCAGCGATCCCAATTCGCGGCTGCGGATCGGCGTGATCGGCGCCGGCAATCGCGGCTTCAACACGCTCGTGAAAACGCTGGTCAAGCTCCGCGAAGCGGGCCGCAAGATCGATCTCGTTTCGGTGGCCGACGTCTACTCGGTGCATCGCGACCGCTTCGTCGAATTCGTCAAGGACAAAACCGGCGTGACGCCGACCGCGCACGTCGATCATCGCGATCTGCTTCAAGAAAAAGACCTCGACGCCGTCTGCATCGCCACGCCCGACCATTGGCACGCGAAGATCACGCTCGACGCGCTCGAAGCCGGCAAGCACGTCTACTGCGAAAAGCCGATGACGCACACGGTCGACGAAGGCCGCGACGTGGTGCAAGCCTGGAAGAAAAGCGGCCTGGTGCTGCAGGTCGGCGTGCAGTCGACCAGTTCGCCCGTCTGGGACATGGCCCGCGAGATGATCGACGCGGGCAAACTCGGCAAGGTGGTGCAGTTTCAGACCGAGTGCTTCCGCAACGGCACGTTCGGCATGTCGCGGCACAACGTGATCACCAAGGAAATGACGCCCGAGACCGTCGACTTCCGCCGCTTCCTCGGCGTCGACGAAGGGCTGGCGTCCGAGATGCCGTTCGACCGGGCCACCTTCGGCCAGTGGCGCTGTTACTGGCCGTTCGGCTACGGCATGTATTCCGATCTGTTCGTACACCGCGTGACTGGCATGCTCAAGGCGACCGGCCTGCGGGCGCCCGGCCGCGTGGTCGGCGGCGGCGGAATCTTCTTCGAATACGACGACCGCCAGGTGGCCGACGTGGCCTCGATCATCGCCGACTTCCACGAAGGCGCGCAAGGCGTGGTCAGCAGCACGATGGTCAGCGAAGAGTTGAAGCTGGAACACCTGATCCGCGGGCATCACGGATTGCTGCTGTTCGAAAAGTCGTGCTATCTGAACGGCCCGCGGGCCAAGTTCGATTTCATTCCCGAGCGCCCGCAGGTCACGCACGACAGTAAACTGAAGCGCGAGTCGTTCGAGGTTTCGACCAATCTCGATTTCGTCTCGGAGCACTGCGGCAACTGGCTCGACGCGATCGTCGCTGGCAAGCCCGAGACGGTCAACAACGACCCGGAGCTGGCCGCCGCGGCCGTGATGTTCGTGAACCTGGCCGTGCGCAGCTACCGCGAGGGCAAGGTGTTTCACGTCGATCACGAGGGGAACGTCAGCGACGGCGACAGCAGTTGGGCCGACCACTGGGAGAAGTTGTCGAAGGCCAAGGCGAAACCGCAGCACGTGCCCGGTTGGGCCGCCGGCGACACGGGGAGCGTGATGCAGGCGCCCGAATACCAGAAGCTCGCCGGGCCATGGATCGACGGCCAGCCGCCGGAGAGCCGTTCCTAACGCCTGGCGCTTTGGCGAGCCGGAGGCGTAAGCTTCCGCGTAACGCCGCCATTCCGACGCATTTCGAAACAATCGACAGCCACGAAAGGACTACTGTGAAAACGATCGTCATCATCGGCGGGGGCTTCAGCGGCACGATGACCGCCGTCAATCTGGCCCGCTTCGCCCGACAAGCAGCTCGCGTCGTGATCGTCAATTATCGCCGGCCGCTGGGCCGCGGCACGGCCTACGGCACGCGACGCGCGGAGCATCTATTGAACGTGGCGGCGCGCAACATGTCGGCCCTGGCCGATCAGCCCGACAACTTCGTCAACTGGCTCCGCGGTCGCAGCGAATACGGCGACACGCCGGAGGCTGAACTGCGCGAGGCCTTCGTGCCGCGGCAAGTCTACGGCGATTATCTTCGCGGTCTTTCGTTCGGCTATTTTCATCCGTTCGACGAGCGCTGCGCGGTGGCCATCGAGACCTACGACGACGAAGCCGTCGACGTCGAGTCGCATCAAGGCGGCGGCCTGCTTGTGTCGTTGGCCGGCGGCGAATTGATCGAAGCCGACCATGTCGTGCTGGCCACCGGAAACCAGCCTCCTGCGCCGCTGCGCGGCCTGCCGGCCGGCTTTTCGCATCCCGCTTACGTAGCCGATCCGTGGAGCAATTGGGAATCGCGCTTGCCCGACGCCGCGCAAGATGTCGTGTTGTTGGGCACGGGCCTGACGATGGTCGATACGCTGCTCACGCTGTTGGCCCGCGATTGGCAAGGCAGCATCATTGCCGTCTCGCGCAGCGGAATGCTGCCCTTGTCGCACTTTCGCGGCATCGACTACCGCGACTTTCCGCCGGCCGATCCCGAAAGGCTGGGGCTCGCCGCGCTGGTCGAATCGATCGAGACGCATTGCGGCTTGTTGCGCCAACTCGGCGCCAACCCGGCGATCGCCGTCGATCGGTTGCGGCCGCATACGCAGCGAATTTGGAAGAGCTTTTCATTGGCCGAGAAGCAGGAGTTCCTGAGCCGTTTCGCGACCCGCTGGAATATCACGCGACACCGTATCGCGCAGCCGATTCACGAACGCATGACTCGGGCGATCGAGGAGGGCCGGTTGCGAGTCGTGCGCGGCACGGTCGATACGGTCGAAGCGTGCGAGAACGGCGTGCAGGTGGTCATCGAGACGGCCGACGGGCGCCGAGATTCGCTGGCCGCCGGGCTGGCGATCAACTGCACCGGCCCGCAGGCTCGGTTTTCGACCACCGACGTGCCACTTTGCCAGAACCTGCTGCGGCGCGGGTTGGTGCGGCCGGACGAGCTCGACATGGGCATCGAGGTCGACGAGGACTTGGCCGTCATCGGCCGCGACGGCCGCCCGAGCGGCTGCTTGTTCGCTTTGGGCCCGCTGTTGAAAGGCACGCTCTGGGAAACGACCGCCGTGCCCGAGCTTCGTGGACAGGCCATGCAGTTGGCCCGCGTGCTGTTGGCCGACGAAATGGCCGCGGGCGACGAGGACCGCTTCCGCGTGCTGGAAGAAGCCGTGATCGAATACTATATCTGATCGCAATCGTCGCAACTTATTTGCCATCAATCAGATACGATGCATTCTCGGCTTGGCTCAACGCGCGGCTGGGGCGGCGCCGCGCTCCGCCGACGTCAGGGCCAAGGATTTCTCACGTAAAAATTGCTTGTCAGGTCGTAATGTTCCGATATATTTTACTGTCTCGGCAACAGGCAGGAAATCATGACGGCTAAAGCATCGCCCAAACTGACCGACTTGGAAGCCCTAGGGCGGGCGGCCGAGTGTCTGCGCTTGCTGGCCCATCCGCACCGCTTGCGAATGATTCAGATGCTGTTGCAGGGGGAGTACACGGTCGGCGAATTGGCTGAAGCGTGTGAACTGCCCACCGCGATGGCTTCGGAACACTTGCGGCTCATGCAACGCTGCGGATTGATGACCAGCGAAAAGGATGGCCGCAAAGTGTTCTATCGCGTCGCGGAATCGCATTTGAAGAACATCTTGAAGTGCATCGAAGAGCGGTTCGATCCCGCGGTAAGGGAGTAGGTCTCTCTTTTCGCTAGATAGGTCGATATCTCCCGATATTCGAAACCATAAACCGCTCGGCATGCCAGCCAAACCGAAGCCCCCCAACAGGAGTTCATGATGAACGTCGCCACGATCTCCCCCAAGCAACTGCACGAACTTGTCGAAGCCGGCGCGGCCGTCGAGCTGATCGACGTGCGCACGCCGGTCGAGTTCCGCGAACTCCGCGTAACCTTCGCTCGCAACGTACCGCTCGACCGGCTCGACGCGGCGCAATTGGCGGCCCAGCGCAATGGCTCCGAGCAGCCGCTGTACGTGATCTGCCGCTCGGGCAATCGCTCGATGCAGGCCTGCCAGAAGTTCCTCGCGGCGAACTACACGAACATCGTCAACGTCGAAGGCGGCGCCCTGGCCTGGGACAAAGCCGGGCTGCAGGTCGTTCGCGGCAAACAGACGATTCCGTTGGAACGGCAAGTGCCGATCGCGACCGGCTCGCTGGTGGTCGCCGGCACGACGCTGGGCGCGCTCGTCGACCCCGTTTGGTTCGGCTTGGCCGCTGCCGTCGGAGCAGGACAGATGTTTGCAGGGCTCACCGGCAACTGTCTGATGGCCAACATGCTGGCGAAGGCGCCGTGGAACCAAGAGCTGCGAAGATGATCCTCAAGCAATACTATCTCGGCTGTCTGGCTCATGCCTCTTATCTGATCGCCGACGAACGGACGCGTCAGGCCGTCGTCGTCGATCCGCAGCGCGATATCGACGAGTATCTGCGCGACGCCCAGGAATGCGGCTACTCGATCGAGTACGTTGTACTGACGCACTTTCACGCCGACTTCCTGGCTGGGCACATCGAGCTGCGCAATCGGGCGGGCGCCCGCATCGTGATGGGTTCGCGGGCCGAGGCGGAGTTTGATTTTCACGCGGTCGGCGACGGCGATCGGATCGAACTGGGCGACGTGCGGCTCGATGTGCTCGAAACTCCCGGCCACACGCCGGAGGGAATCTCGCTGGCGGCGTTCGATCTGACCAAAAGCGAGGCCGTCCCGCACGCGGTGCTGACCGGCGACACGTTGTTCATCGGCGACGTCGGCCGCCCCGACCTGTTGGCTTCCGTCGGCGTTTCGGCGGACGAACTGGCCGAGATGTTGTATCGCTCGCTGAGGAAACTCCGCGAATTGCCCGACGCCACGCTGGTCTACCCCGCGCACGGCGCCGGCTCGATGTGCGGCAAGAACCTGAGCCGCGAAACCGTCTCGACGATCGGCGAGCAAAAGCGATTCAACTACGCTTTGCAGCCGATGGGCCTGGAGGAGTTCGAACGGCTGGTCGTGAGCGATCAGCCCGAGTCGCCCGACTATTTCATTTACGACGCGATCAAGAACCGGCAGGAACGGCCCGATCTGGAGGCCACGCTCCGCGAATCGCTTCAGGCGCTCCACATCGACGACGTGCTGCGGCTGAAGGAGGCGGGCGCCCAGCTTGTCGACGTCCGCGAGGCGGCGGATTTCGAGGCCGTGCATCTCGCCGGCTCGATCAATATCGGCCTGAAAGGCAAGTACGCCACCTGGTGCGGCTCGATCCTCGGCCACGACCGGCCGATCGTCGTGATCGCCGAACCCGGCAGCGAAGCAGAGGCGGTGACGCGGCTCGGTCGGATCGGCTTCGACAACGTGGCCGGTTATCTGCGCGACGGCATGCAGGCCCTGGCGCCGCGGCCCGAGTTGACGCGAACCGTTTCGCGGATCACGGCCCAGGCGTTGGCCGAGCAGTTGGCGGCGCCGGGCGCGCCGCTGGTGCTCGACGTTCGCGCGGCCAAAGAATGGCAGGCGGTGCGACTGGAAAGCAGCCGCCACATTCCGCTGACGCACCTTTGCGAGCGGCTGGCCGAAGTTCCGGCGGATCGGCCGGTCGTGGTGCATTGCGAAGGCGGCTACCGCTCGGCGCTGGCCGTCAGCCTGCTGGCGGCCACCGGACGCACGAATGTCAGCGACCTGGTCGGCGGCATCAAAGCCTGGATCGCTTCGCAATTGCCGACCGAGTCGGATGCACTCGCCTCGCCGTCCTGCACGACCGCCTGTTCCCTGAAATCTCTCGCAAAGGAATAACCTCTATGCCCCGCAACATGCGACTCACGATCGGCGCGCTTGCCCTGGCCTTGGCCCTGCCGACGCTCGGTTACGCGCAAAAGCAAAGCGTCAGGCCCGGCATCAACGACTCGTTCCGCGATCCCAACGTCGATGAGTTCATTGGCCGGTTCGAGGTCGAAAGCCGGGAAGTGTTCGCGCGCCGCAAAGAGATCGTAGCGGCTTGCGGAATCGAACCGGGCCAGACGGTCGCAGATATCGGCGCCGGCACGGGGCTATTCACGCGGCTGTTTTCCGACGCGGTCGGCAAGGACGGAAAAGTGATCGCCGTCGACATCTCGCAAAAGTTCCTCGATCGGATCCAAAAGACGTGTCGCGAGACGGGCCGGCAGAACGTGGAGACGGTTCTGTGCAAGGACGATTCCACCGAGTTGCCGCCCGGCTCGGTCGACGTAGCCTTCATTTGCGACGCGTACCATCACTTCGAGTTCCCTTACAAGACGCTGGCCACGCTGCATCGGGCGTTGAAGCCGGGCGGACGCTTCATCCTCGTCGAATTTCACCGCATTCCGGGCAAGACCCTAGAATTTTTGCTCAATCACGTGCGGGCCGGTCAGGAAGCGTTCGAGGCTGAAGTCGCTCGCTCGGGATTTCGCAAGACGCGAGAAGAACGAGAGCTGCTGAGCGAGAATTACTTCGACATCTTCGAAAAGGCCGCGGCATTGAAATTCCCGATCATCGCCGAGTATGGCGGAGTCGTGCCGCTCAAGGCCGCCGCCGAACCGCCGCGGGCCGGAACGAAGGTCGTGTTCGACGGCACGGCCGCCGCAACGCCAGGCGAGGTGAACAAGGGCCTGGAACGCGTCGCTCGGTTGTTGAATTTGTACGGCTCAGCCGGCTTGAAAGCGGACGACGTCAAGATCGCGATCGTGCTGCACGGCGAAGCCACGAAGAGCGTGTTGACCGACGCGGCTTATAAGTCGCGGTTCGAGATCGAGCGAAACCCCAACCTGCCGCTGATCCGCGAACTGCGCAAGGCGGGCGTCGAAGTTTTTGTTTGCGGCCAGGCCCTCAACTACAAGGGCTTCGCCGAAGCCGAAGTGGCCGATGAAATCCCGGTCGCCGCCGCGGCGCTGACCGTGCTGATCAACAAGCAAGCCGACGGCTACGGATACCTGCCGGCTCATTGATCGCTCGTCGCGCCAGCTCCCCCAGACGCGGCCGCGATGTATACTATCTTTACTGCGCTCCGAGCGGCGCAGTCCTCGCACTAGCGCCTCTTCAAGTCTGAGTTGATAGGTGAGGGGTGGCTGGCGGCAGAGCGAAGCGATGCCCCAGCGTACTGGGGCTTCGCCAAGGCTCAGCCGCCAGCCACCCGACTGTCAAAATGGCTTCGAAGAGGCACTAGGGGAGTGGCGGCGGCGAATGGATTTTCGGCAACGGCCTCGGTCCAGGCAAAACACTTGGTTGCAATTCTTGGAGTCTCCGGCTTGTACCACGACAGCGCCGCCGCGTTGGTCGTCGACGGGCGGATTGTCGCCGCCGCGCAAGAAGAACGCTTCACGCGAAAAAAGCACGACGCCTCGTTCCCCGCCAGCGCAATCCAATACTGCTTGCGAGAAGCGGGCCTCGAAGCCGGCCAACTCGACTACGCCGCCTTTTACGAGAAACCGCTCGTCAAGTTCGAGCGGCTGCTGGAAACCTACCTGGCGTTCGCCCCGCAAGGACTGCGCAGCTTCAGCCTGGCGATGCCGCAATGGCTCAAGGACAAGCTCTACATCCGCCGCACGTTTCGCCAGGCGCTCGGGCGCGAGTTTCGCGGCAAACTGTTGTTCACCGGGCACCACGAGAGCCACGCCGCCAGCGCTTTCTTCCCCAGCCCGTTCGACGAGGCGGCCATTCTCACCGTCGACGGCGTGGGCGAATGGAGCACGGCCGCCTTGGGCCATGGCCAAGGCAATCGCCTGCGGTTGACGCACGAGCTGCGATTTCCGCACTCGCTCGGGCTGCTCTATTCGGCCTTCACCTATTACTGCGGCTTCAAGGTCAACAGCGGCGAGTACAAGCTGATGGGTCTGGCGCCTTACGGCGAGCCCGTTTACCGCGAAGCGATCGAAAAGCACCTCGTCGACCTCAAGCCCGACGGCAGTCTCTGGCTCAACATGGAGTATTTCAACTATTGCCAGGGCCTGACCATGACCAACCGCCGCTTCGATCGGCTCTTCGGCGGTCCGCCGCGCGAAGCGGAGGCCGAGTTGGTCCAGCGGCACATGGACTTGGCCGCGAGCATCCAGTCGCTCACGGAAGACGCCGTGCTGCGAATGGCAAACACGGCCCACGAACAAACCGGCTCGAAGAACCTGGTTTTGGCCGGCGGCGTGGCGCTCAACTGCGTGGCCAACGGTCGCTTGTTGCGTGAAGGGCCGTTCGAGTCGATCTGGATTCAGCCCGCCGCCGGCGATGCAGGCGGCGCGCTGGGCGCGGCGCTCTTCGTCTGGCACCAATTGCTCGAGCGGCCTCGGCAAGCAGCCGCCGGCGACGCGCAGCAAGGCAGCCTGCTCGGTCCGAGCTTCGGCCCGGACGAGATCGAAGGCCTGTTGCAAGCGCAAGGCGTCTCGTTCGATCGCTTCAACGACGCGGATGAGCTCGCCGAGCGCGTGGCGGAGCTGATCGCCGCGGGCAAGGTCGTCGGCTGGTTCCAGGGACGCATGGAGTTCGGCCCGCGAGCGCTCGGCGCCCGCAGCATTCTGGCCGATCCGCGCGCGGCCGACATGCAGGCCAAGTTGAATCTCAAGATCAAGTTCCGCGAAAGCTTTCGGCCGTTCGCCCCCTGCGTGCTGCGGGAAGCGGCGCACGAGTGGTTCGATTTGCCCGCGGGCGCCGAAAGCCCCTACATGCTCGTCGTGGTCCCGGTCCGCGAGTCGCGGCGCCGCGACATTCCGGCCGACGAGTTGCAGACCATGCGCGGCGCCGCCGACTTGCGCCGCCGCGTCAACGTCGTCCGCTCGCAGATTCCGGCGGTGACGCACGTCGACTATAGCGCCCGCGTGCAAACCGTCGATCGAGAGCGCAACGCGCGGCTGCACCGGCTGCTCGAAGCGTTCGAGCGCCTGACCGGCTGCCCGGTGCTGGTCAACACCAGCTTCAACGTCCGCGGTGAGCCGATCGTTTGCACTCCGCAGGAAGCCTATCGCTGTTTTCTGGCCACGGAAATGGACGTGCTGGTGCTGGGCGAGTTCGTGGTCGACAAGGCCGCCTGCCGGCAAGAGGTCGATTTAGCGAAGCGTGAAGAATATCTTTCCCGGTTTCAACTCGACTAGCGCCTTATATGTAACGCCTTTTTTGTAGCCCAGGCGTTTACGCCTGGGATCCGCGAGCCGTCCAACCACCGACCCCGATTGGCGCCTCGCGGGCCGCAACGCGGCCCGCGAGGCGCCAATCGGGAAAAACGAGCGCCATGAACGAATTCCCAGGCATAAATGCCTGGGCTAGGTAAAAGAGCTCCTCAGCCGTATCTGGCCTTCCCCTCTCTACTCTGCGGCAGGCCACGGTCTTTTGCACTTCACCAACGCCTGATTTATTTGCCCGGCTATGCCTTGAAAAGCGCAACTCCAACTCTGCCAACCAACTTTCGAAATAGCGTTGAAGCATCACTAGCTCTGGCGTAGCATGACCGTTATGCGATGGTCCGATCTGCCGCTGAATCCGTCGACTCGCACGTTGCGGCAATTCGCCGCGCTGTGGGTCTTGTTTTTCGGCGGTCTTGCCGCCTGGGAGGGCCTGTTCCGCCAGCGGCCCGCCGCGGCGATCGTGCTGGCGGCGCTGAGCCTGACGATTGGCCCGCTCGGCCTGTGGCGGCCGAACCTGGTGCGGCCGGTCTACGTCGGCTGGCTGATCGCAGCCTTCCCGATCGGCTGGACCGTATCGCACGTCGCCCTGGCGGCCGTCTATTACCTGGTCGTCGCGCCGCTGGGACTCATGTCTCGCGTGCTGGGGCGCGATCGGCTAGTGCTGCGACGCAGGGCCGGCGAGCGCACGAACTGGTCCCCGCTCAACGAGCCGCCTGACGTGCGCCGCTATTTTCGCCAGTTTTGAACTCATCTCTCGAGACGTTGTTTGGGTATCGCCATGACCGATGAACCAGCGAGCGAACTGGAGCGTGCGGCGCGCCAAGAGCAAGGCGGCGGCGCGTGGCGCGAATTGGGCGCCTTTCTGTGGCAGAATAAAAGCTGGTGGCTGATGCCGGTCGTGCTTGCACTCGCTTTGCTCGGCACGCTGATTCTTATGGCGGGCAGTGCGGCGGCGCCGTTTATCTACACGCTGTTCTGAACGAATGGCTTCAACCCTTGGGCGATGGCTATGCGCAAAAGCGGGCTCGACATCCGGTGGCCGGTCGGCGCTTACTTGATCGGCGGATTGCTGCTCGCCGTTGCTCTGCTGCCCGAGTTTCTGTCCGGCAGCGCGCCGGGCTTCGGTCCCATGCAGATTTGTGCGGCGGCGGGGGCGGTCTGTGCGCTTGTGATCGGCACGTTCCTCCTCGTTCGCATGGACCGGGCTGCTCGTCGGCAGCAGTTGTCGGCCGCCGGCGCCAGGTTTGGCAAAGGCGCCGCCAAGTGGTTGCTGTGCGTCGGTTCGCTGGCGATCGTGGCCGCCGGCGCCGAAGGATGGGCGCGCTGGCGAGCCAAGCCCCCTGACGATCAGCGGCGCTGGCTGGAACTGATCAAAGACCTTCCCGAGAGCGAACAGCTCGCGAAAGATCGCGGCGAATGGAATAACTACAAGGGCTTGGAGTATCACGATTACTACATCTACGGCATGCGTCCTCGCAAGCTGCCGACGAGCACCTTCACGTCGTTTTTCGGCGACCGGCCGTGCCCCAGTTCCGCGCCGGAGGAAAGCGCAGAACAGCGGGTCTGGTTCTTCGGCGGCTCGACGATGATGAACCTGGAGACCACCGACGAACGGACCATCGCCAATCACGCCATCAAGCTTTTGAACGCCGCGGGAATCCGGGCTGCAGGACACAATTTCGGCATGGGGATGTTCCAGTCCTGCCTGGAGTTGGCCAAGTTCCAGGAGATTCTCCGGCGCGTGCCCGAGAGACGGCGACCGACGATCGTCGTGTTCTACGACGGATTCAACGACGCGAATTCCGGCTACCACTTCGGCGCGGGCCGCATGCAAAGCGACATCAGCGGTCGCCTGCAGATGCTCGTCGAGCGCCACCATTGGGACATGGCGCGAGTCGGCGTCGTCGAGGGACTGCTGGCGAAGTCGCAATTTTACCAAGATCATGGCCGCTGGCTGGCGACCGAGCGCTCGGCGATGGCCGGCGTTCGGAACGATGCGAGCGAAGCGAACTTGGACCAGTCCGTGGCGATTTACCAAGCAAACATGGACATGGTTCGCGGCGTCTGCCGCCAGTTTCAGATTCGTCCCGTTCTTGCGTTGCAGCCCCTCGTCGTCACGAAACGCGGCCGCACAAGCGCCGAGGACGAACTCTACGAATCGCTGGCCAAGAACGGGTTTGCCGACTTCGTGGAAGGATTTTACGCCAGGACGAGAGTCGTCATGGCGGACTGTCCTGACTTCGTGGACTTGTCTCACCTCCTCGATCACGACGGCCGGACCGATTTCTACGACCTGGGACACACGGGTCCGTACACCGGGGCGGATATCGGCAAGGCGCTGGGCGAAGCGATCGTCGCCCGCTTGCCGGCGGACGACTCAAGCGGCGAGAATTGAACCTCGCTATTCCTTCGCCCCTAGGCCGCCAGATTGATCGGCCCGCTGGGGCATTCGAGCTGGAACAGTCCGAAGATTTCTTGCCGCGTCAGGCCGGCGTGCTGGTGCGGTTCGGCGTCGGAGAAGATGGTGTCGAAGATCTCGCGTTTTTCTTCGAGCACCTGATTGATCCGCTCTTCGATCGTGCCCAGGGCCAGAAACCGGGTGACCGTCACCGGGCCGGCGGCGCCGATGCGGTGCACGCGGTTGATGGCCTGGTCCTCGACGGCCGGGTTCCACCAGCGGTCGAACAGAAACACGTACTGAGCGAATTGCAGATTCAAGCCCACGCTCCCCGCGCCGTAGCTGATCAACAGCAAGCGCCGCTGCGGATTCTCCTTGAATTCGCGGATGATCTCGTCGCGCTTGCGCTGCGGCACGCCGCCGTGGTACGACAGCGGGTGATACTGCGCGAGTCGCCGGTCGAGTTGGTCGAGGGTCTTGACCCACTGGCTGAAGACGAGCGCTTTCTGGCCGCTGGCGGCGATTTCTTCCAGGTCGGCCGACAATCGTTCGAGCTTGGAGCTTTCGCCGGTCGCGGGGTCGAAATTGCAAATCTGCTTGAGGCGCAGCACCAGCTCGAAGACGTGCTGGATCGTGGCGCCTTGGCCCATCTCGGTCAGCCGCAGCACGCCTTCGTCCTCGGCCAGGCGATACGTCTCGCGCTGCTCGGGCGAGAGCGTGACGTCGGCGTCGCGGAACATCTTGGGCGGCAACTCGGTGAGCACCTTGTCCTTGGTGCGGCGCAGCACGTAGTCGCTGGCCAGCTTGCCCATCCGGCTCGGCTTCATGCCCGAAGTCAGGTAGCCGGGCGAAAGGAACTCGAAGATGCCGACCAGGTCTTCAGGGCTGTTCTCCACGGGCGTGCCGGTCAGCGCCCAGTTGCGGCTGCGCGAGATCGAACGCACGACCTGCGACGTAGTGCTGGAGCGGTTCTTGATCCGCTGCGATTCGTCGAGCACGACCAAGTCGAAGTGCATGCCCGGCTCGGCGAGCACCTCGCGGTCGCGCTGCAACAATTCGTAGTTGGCGATCTTGATCGGGCAATCGGGCAAGCGCCACTGCCAATGCCGCTTCGCTTGTTCGCCTTCAATCACCGTCAGCGGCGCTTCGGGCGCCCACAGGTGAAACTCGCGTTGCCAGTTCGTGACCAGCGGCTTGGGGCAAATCAACAGCACGCTGCGCACCTCGCTGGCGTGCAGCAACAGCCTAATTGCGGTGATCGCCTGCATCGTCTTGCCCAGCCCCATTTCGTCGGCCAGGATCGCCGCGTAGCGAGGGTAGAGAAAGGCGACGCCTTCGAACTGGTACGAGAACGGATGGAAGGGAAAGTGCAGCGCCTGGTTCGAGACGATCGTCTCTAGCGGCGGCTGCAAAACGTAGAGCAGCCGGTCTTCGAGCTTGATGACGTCGCCCGGCGGTTTGATACGAGTGAACGGGCGCTCGCCGCCGGGCGCCGAGGCGGGAGCTGGTGCTGGGGGCGCGAGCGAAGGCTTTGCAGGCGGCGCCAGCGCTGCGGCGCGTTCCGGCCCCGCGGGAAAGGCGAAGCCGCGCGTTCGAATCTTCGGCGGGCGCATGGGCAGCGAGACCACGCCCGGACGGGCCAGCTCGGCCGCCAGCGCAGTCGTCGCAGGCGGCTCCAGCTCCAACGCTTCCCGCTGGAAGGTTTTCGCTGGCCCGAAATCGAACTCGGCGGCGCCCCGCACGACCAAGTCATCCGTCGCGGCGTGCCAACTCCATTGCATGATATGAACGTCCCGTTTCTTTGCTGCCTGCGAACAGGCGAGCCGGAGGCGTTAGCCTCCGGGTCGAGCCGCAACGCACCCGGAGGCTTACGCCTCCGGCTCGCCGAATTGTCCGGCTCGCGGAATTTTTAGCGAACTCATCGGCCGTTCCGCTGCGCTTCGTCGATGGCCCCGCGGATTCGCGCAAAGGGCTCGGCCAGGTCGAAGTGCTGCACCAGCGGTTCCAGTTCAGCCGACGCGAATCGCCGATCATCGTCGTACCCTGTCGCCGCCGTTACGCGATTGCGACCGAGTTGAAACGCGGGCAGCGTTGCAGCGCGGCCATGCGCGTCGTCGACGCGGTAATTTGCGCCGGTCGCAGCGGCTGGCGGGGCTTCGGCGTTCGGGGCAAGGGGCGAGTCGCCGAGTACGAGGATCACCGGCATTCCCACGTGCGGGCGGACCGCAAGCACCGCCGGCAAGTCGGTATAAACTGCTAACGGCGCAAGCTGGCTCTTGGCGATCAACGTTTGTCCAATTTGTTCGCCATAAAGGTAAGGTTCGAGCGTCGGGCCGTAGAGGATTTCCTGAGCCCGATTCGGCTTGACCGGCGCCGTGCAGTGAAACTCCAACGGCCGGGCATCCGCGTTCAGCAGTAGGTAACCGCCGAAGAAGCCATGTTGCGCGTGCTGCACCACGGTGAGAAATCCAAGGGTAGGCAAAGCTTTACCGCCGCGAGAACTCATATTCCCCCTCTGGCCAAATCGGATGACACTCTCTGAAGTCTGCTCAAGTTTGCCCACCTTAACCGCTGGTAAGGCAAGGTCGGACGCTCAATAGCATCGGGGCGCCGGCCTTGCCGACTTTAAGCTTGCCGACTTTAAGCTCTGTGCAGCGCGTTCGGGGCAGCTCGGCAAAGTCCTCGACTTTCCCCGAGGTTGATGGTTATAATTGTGCGTACCTCTCTCGAAAGGGTATTTGCTGATGCAGGAACGACAGCCGACGCCTCCGCTTTTTACGCAGGTTGATATCACTGCCGGCCCGCTGACCGGCGCCGGGGGGGCTGGCGGCGGCGACGGCGAGAACACGCGGCTGCTGCGCGAGATTCTGACTGCGCAAGATCGGCAAAATGAGCTGCTGGAAGAACTTGTGACGCAACTCAGCGCCGCCCAGAAGCAACGCAACCAGGAATTGGGGCAGTGGAAGGCGGCCAATCCAAATTTGGCGCAGAACTGCCGCGTGGCGGCCGAAACGCTGAGCCGCGTGCAGACTGAATTCCTCAATACGCTGACCGACGAGGTCAATAACAACGCCGAGGTGCTGCTCGACGGCGAATTCATGCTCAATGAATTCGTCGACCGTTTCGGGCCCCGCTTGGCCCATCTCAACGGCGTGCTGCAAGTGCTGGCCCAACTGAGCGGCCCCCAGCCGTCGTGATCGCCGAACTCATTCGCGTAGCCGCCTCCGACGGCCTGCGATTGGATGGCGCTCTGTTCGTCCCACCGGCGGATGTATCCCCGCAATTGGGCTTCGAAGCGGTTATCTGCCTGCACGGAACCGGAGGCAGTTTCTACAGCTCCTCGCTCTTCGGCGCCTTGACCCCGAGATTCTTGAAATCGGGCGCGGCAGTGCTGACGGTCAACACTCGCGGCCACGATCTGGTATGCGCCGCTTCCGGCAGCGCTTCCCCTCGGCTCCAAGGCGCCGCGTTCGAAATCGTCGACGAGTGCCGTCTCGATGTCGCCGCCTGGGTTGGCTGGCTCGTCGAACGCGGTTACCGCCGCATTGGTCTGGCCGGGCACAGCCTGGGGGCCGTCAAGGCAATTTATAGTTTGGCTCACGACGTCGAGCGCAGCTTGTCGAACGTCGTCGGCCTGTTGGCGATTTCGCCGCCGCGGCTGTCGTACTCGCACTTTTGCCAGGGCCCCAGCGCAACCGAATTCCAGGCCGAGTTGGCCGCGGCCGAAGCCCACCTGCGCGAAGGCCGCGGCGAAACGCTGATGTCGATCCGCTTTCCGCTGCCCTATCTCGTTTCCGCCGCCGGTTACGTCGACAAGTATGGCCCGGCGGAACGATATAACGTGCTCGACTTCGCCGCGGCCGTTCGCTGTCCGGCGCTGTACGCGTTCGGCGCGATCGAGTTGGAGCGGAACACGGCCTTTCGCGGGCTGCCCGAGCTGCTCGGAGCGCAAGCTTCGCAAGGCGCCGATTCGAAAGTCGCCGTGATCGCCGGCGCCGATCATTTTTACAGCGGCGTGCATGCGGAACTGGCCGATCGACTGGAATTCTGGCTGAGGCGAACGTTCGCTGCCAAGGGCGACGGCTAGTCGAGAAGCGAACGCCATGACGAGCAGGCAACCGGAGGGCGAGCCACGAGGAGTGGCGATCGTGGGCAACCCTTACAGCGGCGCCAACGACAATCTCGCTCGCATCGAAGCGCTGGCTGGCGAATTGCGCGCGCAGGCCTTGGATGTCCGCTTGATCTGGAAGCTCGACGAACTGCGCGAGGCGATGGTCGAGCCCGACTTCGCCCGGCAGTTTCGCGCAATCGTGGCGGCCGGAGGCGATGGCACGCTGAATTGCGTGATCAATTGCCGGGTTCCGGTCCCGCTGGCAATGTTTCCGCTGGGCAACGAAAACCTATTTTCCCGGCAATTCCGGCATTCGCCCGATCCCAGGACCGCGGCCGCCATGATCGCCGCCGGCAAGACGCAGGCCGTCGATCTGGGGCGCGCGGGCGACCGGTTGTTCAGCATCGTGGCCAGCGCCGGCTTCGACGGCGAAGCCGCCCATCGCCTGGCCCAGTGGCGGCAATCTGCTGGTCGTCTGAAGCGAGTTCGCAGTCTCAGCTATTTTCGTCCGATCGCCGCCGCCGCTTTCCGCTATCGCTATCCGATCCTCGACATCGACGTCGACGGCCGGCAGTTCCAGGGGGCGTTGGCGATGGTCTTCAACCTGCCGCAATACGCCAACGACTTGCCGCTGGCGTCCGACGCGCTGGCCGACGACGGGCTGCTCGACTGGGTGGTCTTCGCGCGGCCCGGCAGCATGACGCTGATTCACTACGCGCTCGACGTCTGGCGGGGCCGCCACCGCCGCCGCGCCGATGTTTTCTACGGCCGCGCGAAGCGCGTGGCGCTCTCATGCCAGCAGCCGGTGCCGTTGGAGATCGACGGCGAGGCGGCCGGCTTCGCCCCGATCGAAATCGAGGTCGTGCCGTCGGCGATTCAGGTGATCGTTCCCTGACGCAAGGGCGTATGTCTAGGAGAGCTAGCCCGGATTATTCATCAGCCCACACTAACCCGAAGCGCAAGCGAGGTGGAGCAACGCACTTACCTCGCTGGCGCTTCGGGTTGGTATCGAGCGCTTTGTCAAGTAATAGCCGGGCTGTGAATAATCCGGGCTAGTCCGCCCCCCATCTTCGGCAACGGCGCCGGTCTTTCTGGAAAAACGTTTCTCAGCCGGTTAACGAAAAGTTTTGAGAAATTGCTGGCGTTTTGCTCATCGGTGGTTTAAGTTCGCCATTCGCAAGCAAGCGGCAGCGTCCGCAAGCGACCGCGCTTCCGCAGGCGATATGGGGCGAGGCAATTCTGCAACTCGCGACGCCGCGAAGCTCGCCGGTCGGCAATTTCTTGATCCCGGGAGTTCGAGATTGAAATTCAATCGGAAGGGAATCCATGTCAGACGCAGCGGATCGAACGTTCGGTTCGGTCTCTGCTGCCTGGCGGCGCTGGCGGCGGCCGCGGAGTGCAGCGCGCCGCTTCAAGCTCAAACAGCCGCTTGCCCGACGCCTGCCGCCCATTCGCCTGACGAGACAGCCGCTGCGAGCGCAGCCGACGACGCCTCGCCGGCGAACAACTCCCTGGCGGCCAAGGCGCCGATCGCCGAATACCGATCGAAACACTTTCTGGTGCGCACCGATTTGGCGAAAGATCGGGCCGACGCCCTGGTCGAACGGTTGGAAGCGACGCTGCGCATCGTGGAGAAATACTGGGGGCGCCCCAGCCGCGGCCGGATCGAATGCTACGTCGTCGACGACCTGGCGAATTGGTCCGACGACGCGCTGCCCCATCCTTTGGCCCGCGTACTTGTCGGCGGCGTCGGCGGCGCGACCGTCGTGCGCTCGCAACGAGAAGGCAAGCGGATCAAGCACAAACCCGAAGTCTATGCCAGCGCGCGGCCCGGCGTCGCCGAGCACGAGTCGGTGCATGCCTATTGCACGTCGGCGTTCGGCGCCACGGGGCCCGACTGGTATCGCGAAGGCATGGCCGACAGGGCCTATTACCATCGGCACGGCGAACGCGACGTGCAACTGCCGCCCGACACGATGGCGAGCCTGAAGCAAGGCAAACGCCGCACGCTGCACGAGATCGTGAACAGGGGCCGCATCACCGGAGAACTCTCCCAATCGGTCGACAAGCTGTTGGCCGAGCACGAAGCGGACCGGCAGATCCAGGGCCTGAGCGGCGAGGCGAAAAACGTGCCGCTGGAAGCCTGGCGGCCGGAGCACGAACAGGACGTGAAAACGGCTCGCGAGTCGTATTTGTGGAGCTGGGCGTTATGCCACCTGCTCTGTGAGAATCCCAATTACGCGCCGCGCTTTCGCGCTTTGGGGCTGGGCTATCTCACGGGGCAGTCGGCGAAGTTCGAGCAGGCATTCGACGCCGTGAGCCGCGAAATGAGCTTCGAGTACGACTTGTTTCTGCAACACGTCGAGCAAGGGTATCGCGTCGATTTGTGCGTCTGGGACTGGAACAAGTCGTTTCTTTCGGCCGCCGAACGAACGGCGATCGTGGCCAGCGTCAGTGCGGCGCGCGGCTACCAGCCGTCCGGCCTGAAAGTCCGCGCCGGCGAGCGAATCGCCTATGCGGCGTCCGGCGCCTGGACGCTCGACGCCGAAGGCGACGCCCTGTCGGCCGACGGCGCCGCCGGAGGCCGAGGCCGGTTGGTCGGCGCGTTGTTCGACGAATTCAAGCTGAGCGAACCTTTCGAATTGGGCGCCCGCGGCGCGTTCACCGCACCTGCGGCCGGCAAGCTCTACTTGCGTTGCCGCGACGACTGGGGTTCGCTGGCCGACAATCGCGGCGTCGTTTCCGTGCGGTTCAGCACGCCCGAGGAGCGGCAGGAGTCGTCGGATCGATAGGCCGCGGCACGGCGTTCAGTTCAAGACCGGCAGTTCCAGCAACGCCGGCCGCTTTGACTCGCGAGGCAGCATGCCAGAGGGAACATCGGTGGCGTCGAACGCCTCCATCGCCGCGAGTTCATCAGAAGAAACCCGGGGCGGCCCGAACAAGGTCAACTTCGCCGTCTGCCAGAAGCGGCCGAGAGAGCCGAACGTTTCGCGAACGGCCGTCGGTTCGTAGCCGCAGTGGACCATGCAGTCGCGACATTTCGCGTTGCCGCTGCGCCGTCCGTAGGCGTTCCAGTCGGTCGTGTCGAGCAGTTCCTGAAACGTTTGGGCGTAGCCTTCGCCGACCAGATAGCAGGGCTTCTGCCAGCCGAACAGATTGTAGGTCGGATTGCCCCAAGGGGTGCATTCCAACTCGACGCGCCCCTTGAGGAACTCCAGAAACAACGGCGACTGGTTGAAGGTCCAGCGCCGCTTGGGGTTAGCCAGCAGCCGCGAGAAGAGCCGCTGGGTCTTCTCGGTCTTGAGAAAGTGCTCCTGGTCGGGGGCCTTTTCGTAGCTGTAGCCGGGCGAAAGCATCATGCCTTCCACGCCCAGGTCCATCATCTCGTCGAAGAACCGGCGAAACCGCTCGGGGTCGGCGTGATCGAACAGCGTGGTGTTCGTCGTCACGCGGAAGCCCGCCGCGATGGCGGCCTTGATCGCCGCCAGCGCGACGTCATAAACCCCCTCGCGGCAGACGGCGGCGTCGTGCTCTTCTCGCGGGCCGTCCATGTGAACCGAAAACGAGAGATACTTCGAGGGCTTGAACTGCCCGAGGCATTCTTCCAGCTTGAGCGCGTTGGTGCAAAGATAGATGTACTTTTTGCGGGCCACCAGCCCGGCGACGATTTCGGCCATTTGCGGGTGCAAGAGCGGCTCGCCTCCGGGGATCGAGACCATCGGGGCGCCGCACTCGTCAACCGCGCGAAAGCACTGCTCGGGAGTCAGGTGGCGGCGCAGGATCTCGGCCGGAAACTGAATCTTGCCGCAGCCAGCACAGGCCAGATTGCAGCGAAACAGCGGCTCGAGCATCAACACCAGCGGATAACGCTCGACGCCGCGCAGCTTCTTATGCAGCACGTACGTCGCCACGGTCCACATTTGCGACAACGGCACGGCCATCGGCGTCTCCTGGAACGAACTTTTGCAACCCGTAGGGAACGCCCTCTGCGGCGTTCCGCGCCCCGCCCGTAGATTTCCAACGCAAACGCGCCGCCCGGAACGCCGCAGAGGGCGTTCCCTACAGGCGCCGCTCGTTAGGCGCGATACGCCCCCGCCGCATGTTCGGACAGCGAAACCACGCCGGGCTCGAGCGCCTCGGGATCGGCGTCCGTAGCCGCCGCCCAGCGCGACAAGGCCATCAGCGGGAAATAAATCCGGTACAGGTGATAGCGCAGATAAAACACCCGTGGAAAGCCCGTGCCGGTGAATTCCGCTTCGTCCCAGCTTCCGTCGGGCTGTTGCTCCGCGAGCAAATACCGCACGCCCCGAACCGCGGCGGGATGATCGTGCCAGCCGGCGGCGACCAGTCCCAACACGGCCCAAGCCGTTTGCGAAGCGGTCGCGGGCCCTTGGCCGCGCAGGTGCGGTTCGGCATAGCTGTCGGCCGATTCGCCCCAGCCGCCGGAAGGCTGCTGGTGCGAGACGAGCCAGTTGGCCCCGGCGGCGATCATCGGATCGTCGAGCGGCACGCCGATCGCCGCCAGGCCGGTCAGCACCTGCCAAGTCCCATAGATATAGTTGACGCCCCAGCGGCCGAACCAACTGCCGTCGGCCTCCTGCGTGCGGCGCAAATAGGCCAGCGCTCGATCGACGGGCGGACGGCCCGCTCGGTGTCCCAGGGCGCCCAAGGCCTCGAGCACGCGCGCCGCGATGTCGGGCGTGCTGGGGTCGATCATCGCGTTGTGGTCGGCGAACGGCACGTAACAGAGGAACTCGTGGTCGTTGTCGCGATCGAAGGCGCCCCAGCCGCCGTCGCGGTTCTGCATCGCCAACAGCCAACGCTGCGCCCGCTCGATGGCCGCCGTCGTGCGGCCGAGCGACTCGCTTTGATCGGCATTGGGCGTGCGTGCGTTTTCGGGCGATCGAGTTGCTTCGGCGGCAAAGCGTTCCGGCGCGAGATTCAGCTCCGACGCCGACGCGCCCGCCGGCCCCATGTCCGTCGGAGTCGCGGCGAATTGACCTTCGAGGGCCATCATCACCATCGCTGTGTCGTCGACGTCGGGATAGAAATCGTTGGCGTGTTCGAAGCACCAGCCGCCCGGTTCGGCTTCGACCTTCGCGCACCAATCGCCCGGGCGATGAATTTGCATGTCGAGCAGCCAATCGACGGCCTTGACGATCGCTGGATGATCGCCGGCAACGCCGCTGGCGGTCAGCGCCCGCAGCGTGAGCGCGGTGTCCCAGACGGGCGATTTGCACGGTTGCAGACGCAACGTGTCGTCTTCCTCGATGAACAAGCCCTCGAGCCGCTCGTAGCAATAGCGCAGCTCCGGGCTGTCGTCGCGATAGCCCAGACATCGCAGGGCAATCACGCTCCAGACCATCGGCGGAAAGATCGCGCCCAGGCCGTCGCTGCCTTCGAAGCGGTCGATCATCCAACGCTCGGCCGCGGCCAATGCGCGCTTGCGGAACGGCAATAGCTTTGCGCGTTGCAGCCCTTTCCAAGCGGCGTCGACGCAGCGGAAAAAGCGATCCCAACTCAAAAGCCCCGTGCCGCCCTTCAAGCCCGGACAACGCAGCGCCGGCCAGTCGGAGGGCGCCTTGAGAAACAACTCGCGAATGCCTTGCTTCGCGGGGATGTCCGTCACCGGCTGGCAGGCCGACATGACCGCCAGCGGCGCCAGAATCGTGCGGCTCCAAGAGCTGACCGAGCAAAGATTGATCGGAAACCACTTGGGCAGCAGCATCACTTCGGGCGGCACGGCCGGACACTCGTCGTAGGAAATCTGTCCGAGCAAGGCCAGGTAGAAGCGCGTGAAGCTGTTCACCGCGTCGGCGCCGCCATGCGCCAGGATCGCCGCCCGGGCCCGCTGCATGTATTCGGCGCTGGGATCGTGGCCGGTGAGCTTCAGCGCGAAATAGGCTTTGACGCTGCCGCTGATCTCGGCCGCTCCGCCGGGATACATGGCCCAGCCGCCCGAGGGCAATTGCTGCTTGACGATGTAGCGAGCCGCTTTTCGCGCTGCGGTCGAATTTTGCCGGCCGAGATAAGCCAAGAGCAGTATGTATTCGCTCTCCAGGATCGTGTCGCCTTCAAGCTCGCCGACCCAGTAGCCGTCGGCGTGCTGTTCGTCGAGCAGCCACTGGCTGGTTTGCGCAATCGCCCTGCGCAACGGGGCCGTCAGGCGATCGCAACTCGATCCGTTCGCCAACGAGAACTGTGGAACATCGTTTCGCCCGTCGCCGGGAACGACTCGCACGATCCGGCCTGCTACATCCATGCTAGTAATCTCTCGGAATCTTGCCGGCGAACTTCCTTGCTTGCGCCCGACCGCCCACGCGTGAATCGCCCCGGTCGCGAGCCAAAGCTTATGGCATCGCGGCATGGCAGACAAGATCAGTGGGCGGTGTAAACGGGGCGAAATGACGAGGCGCCATCACGGCGAAATTCGCCAAATTGCCTGTCTTGCGACAGGTTGGCGCAAAACGGCGCCTGGCGGCCTCAGCCGCGGACTCAATCTGGGCCGCTCTTCGGTTCGTCGGCAAGCGATTCCGCGTGAGCTAGCTCCGCCGCGTTGCGTACCGGGTAGACCTCGCCCGGATGGAGGCGGCTGAACAGCGGCGGCTCCAACACGCCCGCCTGCACGAGTCGCTCGAAGCGAGCGTGGTCGATCGATTCGGGAAACCCGTAATTGCCGGGCTGTCGATAGCGGCGAATCTCGCCCCACTGCACGTAAATGCACGATACGCGGCGTTCGAGCAGCTCGGACTTGAGTTCTTCGTGCGTGCGATCTTGGCAGAGGGCCTCGAACTCCGAGTCGTCGAACACGGTGTTGTAAATCACCCGCGGCTCATAATCGAACACCTCCGCATCGCCGATCGCAAGCACCTTCCAGCCTTGCGGCACGTGATCGTTCAAGTACAGACGCCAAGGGTCGCCGACGCGATAGGGGGCCTCGCGCAATTGCGCGAGCGAGGCGAAGTATGCGGTGTCGAAGCCGGGATGCGGAGTCACGACGAACAGCAAGTTGAGCGTCGTGCCGCAGGCGAGCAGGCCGAGCACGGCGCGCCGCCACGCCAGCGATGCGGCCCATGTCGCCCCGATGCCGGCCAACAGTGCCACCACCGGCAGCGCCGGAATCCAAAACCGATCGATGCGATGCGTCAATAGCCACCAGGCCGCCAGGACGTAGGCGAAATACGCCCACAGCGTCAACGCCATGCGACGGTATTTGGGAACCAACAGCGACAACGCGGCTAAGGGCATCAACAGCGGACTCAACCACTCGCTTCGCCAAAAGACGGCCGCCAGGTCGTCGCCGAGCCGCGCCAAGCCAAAGCCGTGCGGATAGTGGGCCCGCGCCCATTGGGCGTCTTTGGCGGCCGTGCGCGTCGCGCCGCCCAGCCACTCGTAGAGCAGCGGATAAACCGGGTTGCCCGCCAGCGCCCAGTTCTTGCCGAACCACAAACCGCAGCCGGCGAGGACGGCCAGCAAGAAAACGCCTACCGCCTTCCAACTGCCGCGTCCGCCGCGCATGCCGATCCAGACTGTCAGCGGCAGCGCCACGAATAATGCTGCCGGATACTTGCTCGATACGGCGGCGCCGGCCAAGAATCCCGCCAGCGCGACTAGCCCGGCGCCGCTCGATGACGGCAGTTGCTGCCCCGGCGGCTGTTGCGATATTGCTTGGTCGGGCGCTGCGTGTTGCCGCCAGAGCATCACGGCATAGACGGCCAGCAGCAGATAGAACGCCGAAACGCCTTCTACCAAGCCGGTCGTCGACACATGGGCGATCCAGGGCGTCGAAATATAAATCAAGGCTGCGAAACGTCCGATCGTCGGCGTCAAGAAGCGGCGGCCGGCGGCGAGCAGCGCCAGCACGGTCAAGGGGGCGAAGGCGGCAATCACCGTCTTGCCGGCCAGGGCGCCGAACCACCAATCGCCCATCAGCACCATGCCGAGCAAGCTGAACATCTCGCTGCCCATCGCCATGTTGCCATACGCGTTGTGCGGCAAGAAATCGATCCGGCCGGCCAGATAGAACTCTTTAGGCGCCTCGAGGTGGTACTCGCGCACGTCGAACTCGACCGAGGGCAGCATGCCGCCCAGAAAGATCGCCAGCAGAAACGGCGCCATCAGCCAGAGCCAGCGGGAATCGAGCCAGTCGCCGGCTTCGCGCTGCGCCGTTTGCCCATGCAACTCCGGATCCGACGGCAGCAGATAACGCCAGCGGCGCCAGGCAGCCAAGAGCGCGAACACCCCGGCCGGAACGAGAAACGCCCGGCGATCGTGCAGATAGCCGGCCAGCCCCGCGGCAAGAACATATAAAGACGTTACGTTCAGTCCCACGCCGCAGGAAAACACGAACCGTTCCAGCCGGCTCATGCCGCGATCGAGCCGCGTCAGCCCGAGCAGCACGTCGCCCGCCGCCCAGGCGCCAACGAGGATGCCGCAGGCCACAACCACGAGCGGCAAGCGGTCGAGCAGGAACGGACCGTTGGCTTGGCCGAACCAGTAAAGCACACATTCAACAGGAAACACCGCCACATTGCGGAGCCTCACCCAGCGTTCGTTGTCGGACAAGCTGGGCAACGGAGTAGCGAAAAAGATCGCCAAATACGCCGCAAGAAAGGCGAAGACCGCCCATAATGCGCCGGCTAGGGGCCTGCCGACGTCCACAGACAGCGGGCGAGCGGGCGGGGCGGATCGAGCAGCCGAATCCGTCGATTTTGTCTTACGCGTCATCAGTGAGGCCCGAGCGAATCGTGCGAGCAAGAAGGGTAATCGCGGAGCCCGCCTGCTCCGCAACCTAGGCACAAGCCTCTTCATCCGCAAAGCTACACATTGGCGCTCTCGCCGACAAGCATGATCACCCCTTCCCAATCCGCCCGCGTGGGCTAAGCTAGGAGAGAGTTCCCCAGCCAGCCCATTTCACCCCTTCCCCCCCCAGCCGAAACCCGCCTGATGTCTTCCGCTACCAACCGTTTGCGGGGAATCTTCACCCCGAACATTGTCCCGCTCGATGCCCGCGGCGAGATCAACGAAGGCGAATTGCGCCGCTATACCGATTGGCTGATCGAACGCGGCGTGCACGGCCTGTATCCCAACGGCTCGACGGGCGAGTTCACGCGATTTACGCCCGAAGAGCGGCGGCGGATCATCGCTATCATGGCCGACCAGAATCGCGGCCGCGTGCCGATTCTGGCCGGCGCCGCCGAAGCCAACGTCCGCGAGACGATTGCGGCCTGCGAGTATTATCACAGCCTGGGCGTGCGGGCGGTGGCCATCGTCTCGCCGTATTACTACAAGCTCAGCCCGGCGTCGGTCTATGCCTACTTCGCCGAGATCGGGCGTAATACGCCGATCGACGTGACGCTTTATAACATTCCGATGTTCGCCTCGCCGATCGACGTGCCGACCGTGCAACGGCTGAGCGAAGAGTTCGAGAAGATCGTGGCCATCAAGGACTCGTCGGGCGACTTGCCGAACATGATTCGCATGATTCGCGCCGTGCGCCCCAACCGGCCCGACTTCAGCTTCATGACCGGCTGGGACGCCGCCTTGATGCCGATGCTCTTGATCGGCTGCGACGGCGGCACCAATGCCACCAGCGGCGTCGTGCCGGAGATCACGCGCAAGCTCTACGATTTGACCGTCGCCGAACGAATCGATGAAGCGCGCGAGTTGCAATATAAGATTCTCGGCCTGTTCGACACGATGCTCTACTCGGCCGACTT